>JAEIGA010000065.1_pt1 | contig 134648 bp, 227 predicted proteins | sample 9270691 | NCBI WGS metagenome assembly JAEIGA01 (sample SAMN17057246, study PRJNA624740) | gut metagenome | biome: biome; isolation source: fecal sample | host: Bos grunniens | place: China: Xizang | collected 2019 | reverse complement strand
AGAAGTTGAAGTTGCTTCATCTTTATTAATTGTAGATGTAGCAATTGTTACAACAGCACCACTTACAGTACCCCTACTTACCTTAAAAAAATTCAAACCACCAATAAATGCAGTGGCAGTACAACCTTTTAATGTAATAATCATATTTATATTTTTATTTAATTTTTATCCTTTTATATTTTTTATTCTTGACCTAAAATCATTTTTCCTAATACCGCTACACCAAGCACAGCAGAAATGCCCGCATCTAATGCAGGTTCTTCTTCCTCAATAATTACTATAGTGCCATACGGAATTTGACCAGCCTAAACGGCTATATCGTAGTCAGAACGAGATCCTATAAATAAACGAGAAGGACCAATACCAAAACTTTTACCACCGATTATTATACTATTAGTATCGGTAGTATAAAAAATTGTATTCGGATTATCAATAGATAACGTTAAAGCTTCCTACTCAGTTTTATTTTTACAGTGTTTAACTAAATTTTGTAACATAGTCTATAATTTTACTTCTATTAATATATATTATTTATTTTTAAAAAATTTAAATCAAAAATTTTAAAAAATAAAAATTTTAACGATAATAAAAGTATAATTTTTAGGACTTTATTTATACATTTCAGTTTGCCCATAAAATAAAGTCCCTATCTGAAGATATTAGTATCAGAAACTCTGATATTTATTATATCAACACTGGTGAAAAAAGTTTTTTTGCATACCTCATGAAACAATATGCAAAAAATGTGATAAAATAATTTAAAAAATTATCATAATATTTAAAAATGAATTGTACACCAAATTTTAATGATAATATATAGAATATTAAAGATTTTTTCGTATATACTGTATGGCGTAATGGCATATACGAATTCATATATAATATTAAATATTTTATATTAAATTGTTGGAATTTTAGAAAGCAGTTATGGCAATTTAGACAATACGATTATGAGTTTGCTGTATTAATGTTTTCTCGTTCATTAGAACTACTTAAAGAATCTATAAAGAATGGCCATGAAGAACGTCGTTCAGCTAATAAAAAAATTCAAAAAATTGGCGAATTGATAGAGCTATTAGCAAAAGATGTAGATGACGATTACGTCAATGTATATACAGAATGCAGTAAAGGTAATTTAACAAAAGATGAACGCGATATTGAAATTGATAGAATTCGCCATGGACATTACTCAAAAATATTTAATATTATTGAAGGGCAATCAAATATTAAATTGGCAAAAGAAGTTAATAATGAATTAAAAGACCATCCTAATAAAGACGACCATGAAGTATGGTATAATACATGGGTTGATAAATTTGATGGAAGTGGTATAGAAGGATGGTGGGATTAAGTAAAAATATAAGTATATATGATGACATTAAATATGAATGAAGAAGAAAAATTAGTTATATTAGAAATGATGGAATGCAGTGAAAATATAACTAATGGTATAGATGTTGACAAATATAAGACACGTCTAGATGAGCTGTTAAATAACGCCAGCGATAAAGTTGCTGATTATTATACAAAACATCCAGAAGAAATAAGTATATACAGCACATCTAGAAGAAATGAATAAAATAAATTTAAAAATATAAAAAAGAAATGAAAAAGTTTTTATTAACACTATTATTTACAATTTACTCTGTTATTACATTTGCGTACACATTTGATAACGGATTAACATTAGATGCGTCTGCAGACGTAGTTGCAAATTATGTGTATCGTGGTGAAAAAATAACAGGTTTTGCTGTCCAACCAAATATTACATTTGGGTATTATGACGACTATAATAATTCAATTTGCATTAATGCTTGGGCATCATTTGGCGATTTTGCTAATGCTAGTTGGAAAAAACCAATTTATAAAGAGTTGGATTTATCAATCGAATATAGCTATAATGAGCAATTTACAATCGGATTAACCCATTTTTATTATTTCGATGGCTCACATTATTTTGATATGTCTGATGGATATAATGGCAATACTACTCAGTTAGAAATATATTTAGAATTATGCTTATCTGAAAATATCCCATTAACACTTTATTGGGCAACACTATTAGCTGGAGCAGATTATGGAGAACCTTATGAACACCCATGTAAAGATAGACCATATTCTACATATGTTGAAATAAGTTATCCAATTGATTTTGGAAATGGATATGAATTAACTCCTAGGGTAGGATTTAGCCCATGGAAAAGTTATTATACACAATTTGACGAAAATTTTACATTTAACAATTTACAATTAACATTTAATAAAACATTTGAATTTCCTACAGCAGGATATTGCAGTTTATATGCTGAAATGATGTTTAACTTATATGGGGTAGGCCGTACAAAATTCACATATAATCAAAACTGGTTTTGGAATGTTGGTTTAAGTATAGGCATTTAATTATGAAAAATAAAACAACAACATATATAAAAAATAGAAAAGTTAACTTCAACTATTATATTGAAGACACATATAAAGCTGGATTAGTTTTATGTGGGTCCGAAGTTAAATCTATTAGAGCAGGTAAAGTTAATATAAATGAATCTTATTGTTATTTTAAAAATAATGAGTTATTTTTAAAAAACTCATTTATTACTGCTGATAATTCTAAAATGTTTTCCCATGATGAAACTAGGGATAGAAAATTATTGTTAAATAAAAAAGAGTTATCACGTTTAATAAAATCTGTTAATATTGATGGTTATACAATTGTTCCGACTAGTATAGAAGTTCCGTCTTTTGGTTATATTAAAATTAATATAGCATTAGCTAAAGGAAAACATAATTATGATAAACGGGAAACTATTAAAAAACGAGATATGGAAAGAGAGCTAAAACAATAAACTTTGACCATATTTTGAATTATAATTTTATAAAAAATTTATATAGTTATACAAAATGTATATTACATATAGAAAAATAGATAATTTACAAGAGTATATTGGAAAATATTTGTATTTGCAGGTTGAAACTGGAAGGATTTGTAGATTTATTAAAATAGAAGAAATTCGTCAAGATAATAAAGAAATTAATATTTGGGGCAACGGATTTTCTATAATATTTAATATTGACAATCCATTAGTTATAGACACTATTGAATTTAATATGAGTACTAAATCAATGTGTACTACATACTTTTGTAATGATTTTGAAGAGAAAATTGAAAACGATAGTATAACAGATATGACATATCAAAATATGTTAAATAACGTTATATTGTACATACAAAAAGATAATAAAGAAGATAAATGAACAAGGACGTATTAGTAATATATCATTTAGAGGATAATGATGGTGTATGCTCTGCTGCAATGATGACAAATTATTTGTTAACACAAAAAGCAAAAATGTCAGCATACAATAATTTATTTAAGTTTAATAATGTTAAGTTATACGGTGCAACATATAAAATGTTAAATGATTTATATGAAACTGGTGAAAATGCCATGAATGACTTTTTTAGTAAATATTCTATGGTCATTATGCTAGATATTTCATTTAATAATCCAAAAGGTATGTTGTATTTAAAAAAGAAATTTAAAAATGGATTTGTATGGATTGACCATCATGCACCAATAATTAATCAATCATTTAAGGATGGATTTGATGACGTTCATGGTGTTCGCAGCGCAGACCGTTCAACAATCTTAAATACATATAAGTATTTGTACGATCCATTAGATGAAATGTATCGCAATAAGACAGTTAATTCAGTTTTATTTTATTTGTCAGCATATGATTCATGGACTCATGAGAAGCATGGTTTACCATTTGATGTAGTTAGGGCAGTAAATACATATTTTACTACTGCGTCTAAATTAAAAGTTGAATGGTGGTTACGAGAGTTCAGTGATGGTTTTACATTTATAGAAGCACTAGTGAATAATATTGATAATAATGGTGATGATATATCAAAATATGCTTCAATGGGTCAGCAAATTTGTGATAAAATAGACGCAGACAATGAACAATTAATTACACAAAATGGGGATTATAGTTGGACATTAGGAGATACTAATAGAAAAATTTGTGTGGTTGCTAATAGTGGTCCAAGTAACTCTGTAATGTTTAAAACACTAAAAGGTACAGAGTATGTAAATGGTGCAGTACTAAAGAAAACTAATGCAGATGACTGGATTATTTCATTATATAATATAAATGACGACGACACATTTAATTGTGGTGTATACTTGAAAGAAACCTATGGTGGAGGTGGTCACAAAGGCGCTGCTGGTGCAACTTTAAACCAAGAAACCTTTATAAAAATGATAAAAGATAAACGTATTTAATGATAACTAATAAACTTAATATATTTAGAAGTGCAATTTTTGCAGGCATTTTAATAGGCATTGCTGGTTTAGGATTTTTAATTTCTAAATCTATAGGAATGTTTTTATTTATATTTGGGCTAGCTGCTGTTGTATCATATGGAGTTAAATTATATACGGGTACAGCTGGATTTATTAATTACACAAATTATAATGACATCATAGATTTAATCATTATATTATTTGGAAATATAATAGGATGTTTTATAATTAGTTTAATTGCACGTTTTAATATTGTCGACGTACAATCAACAGCAGATATTATATTGACAACTAGATTAACTATGGGTGGATTTGGTTGTTTTATAAATGCTATTGGATGTGGCGTATTAATGTCTGCTGCCGTTGATTTTGCCCGTCAAGGAAAAGACTTTGGATATTGGGTGCCTTTATTATTAGCAGTACCATTATTTATCCATTGTGGGTTTCCACACTGTATAGCGGATGCCTTTTATTATTTAACATGTCATTCACATATTATTCTAGCAAATATAACACCATTAATAATTGTATATATTTGTACAGTATTTGGAAATTTGTTAGGGTGCAATCTTTATAAAATCGCTAAAAAATAACAGAACATATATGGAAGAAACAAATAAAACATTAGTAGGGTATACTGAAATAGAAAATGTAGAAAACGTATTTAATAATTTAATGGAGTGGGATAAAGCTAAGTTTATTAGAAAGCATTTTAAAAAGTATATCGCCCCAGAAGATATCGCAAATGATGTATATTATGCACAAGAGGTATTACAGCATTGTGATAGTGATGATTTAATAGATGCAACAGTTGAACAATGCAACCACCATTCAATATTATTAAATATGCCATATAGTTCAATAACTAGTTATGTAAGCAGCAAGGGTGATAATGAGGAAACTACTTTAGCGGATTTTACTCAACAAGAAATATTGGAATATGTTGCTAATAATTGTACAATGGATGATATAGCAGATGTAATGGGATTCGACGCAATATCTGATTATGTTTTAAATGGTTCTAATAACGTTGACCCGTACGATGAATATTAATAATTAAAAAGGAGAATGTAACTTTACATTCTCCTTATTTTTTACCAACTAAATAAATCATAATGAATTGATATACCTATAAGACCTCCTGCTCCAACAATTGGTTTTCCCATAAAATCCGTTCCAAATACAATACCTGTTGAAATAGTTGGGCCTATTCCCCAACGTTTTTGTTTAAACTATTTTTTAATAGTTGGAGAATTATTTGGGTCTATCATTACACCAGTAACATCTCTAATTGAAACATACGGATTGGTCGTTTTAGCAATGACCTGTAATGTTTCTCCATTATCAATGACATCTAAATATATTCCGGCTTCTAACATCAAGTCTTCTATAACGGTTTTAGCGTCTTTATAATCGTATGTTATTGAAGAATGGCCTTTAATTTTATAAAAAGTTGAATCTTGGGCAGACCAATACCATTTTACAATATTTTCTTCATTTTTTAAAGAATCTGTTGTTGCGTATACAGTATCTATCTATGTTACAATTTCTGTCTTTGTTATAATAACAGGATTGTCTTTTAGAGACTTATATTCATTATATAACTCTTCATTATATTGACGTAACTATTCATTTTCTAAAATATACATATTTTTTAATGCATATTCTTCGTTATACTTATTTTTATATTCAGCAAGCTCGTCATTAACAATAATGTAATTATCATTTACGTCATTTATTTTATTACGCTATAATCCTACAAACAATAATAAAACTATTATAATTACAAATAGAGAAATTATAATCCAGTCTTTAAAACCTACATTAAGTTTATTACCAGCCTATACTTGAGGAGTATTATTAGTAGTTTCCATAATATTCACGATATTATTTTATAATTAAGAATATTTTCCAATTGCCTTTGCATAATAATTTGCCTTTGCAATGGTATTTTGTATTGTTGCAACTATGTTATCAACTTCATTTTTTGTTGCTTTGACCTATTCAACTGCTTTAGAGAATGTACCAATTGCTTTTGTATAACTTGCAGTAGTTGTAACAGGCTGAATATTTACTTTGTTATATTGCATTTTAATTGTTAAGTTCACTGATGGATCAGTTAATGCGGTTGATGTACAGAAGGTTAATACTATATTTCCAGTTTTATTAACATTTTGTGCTTTTATATTATATTTAGCGCCAGATTCTACACCGTCCATTGTATAGAATTGGCCTTTTGATACTTTTGTACCATTAAATGTAAGTCCATCTACAGTTAAATTACTAGTAACATATACTTTTGGAGCATTACTAAATACACCAATAGCTTGTTGGTAATATGTATTTTTAGAAGTGAATAACATAATTTGTTGGTCAGACAATTTAACGTATGTTTCTGGTGTAGCAGCTGCTGCTTCTGCCATCGCATTAATTTTAGCAGTCAATGCATCTATTGTAAGTTGCATATCATCTATTTGTGTTTGCAATGACTCAACAGTATCTGTAAATTGCGCTGTAACTTGTGCAACTTCTTGTACAAAATTTGTCCATTTACCAAGATTAACTTCTAATTGTTTGGTCTAATTACTTATAGAACTCGTCATATTAATGTGTTTATCACTTTTTATTATTTATTTTTAAAGCCGGGCAGCTAACATAATTTAAAAATAAATAATAAAAATGTTATATATAGATTAATGCCACTTATAGATAGAGAAATAAATTTACCAGGAAGTACATTACCTCTTATTTTAAATTATGATGAAGAGGGTATTATACGTTTTTCAGAGAATTAGAAAGAAATTATATTAGATATCCATAAATTGCACGATGTAACTTATGTAGTTAATCCTATTTTGACATTTAAAATGGATATAACTTCTGCGAACTTATCTAATAAAAATAAACATGATTTTTTATTAAATAATGTATTTAGGGTAAATGGACAATAGGTAATAACATAGGAATATAATAACGAATAGGTTACACCTGGCACAGCTACGAAAAGCAGAAGTTATTATGTGCCCTCTACAGTGTTAGCTACAGCATTCGAACAAAGCATACAATTATCATATTCTGAAGATATTAATGCAATTTTTACATTATCATTTGATAAATTTGATTTTGTTGGTTATGAACCGTTTACTATGCAATTTTATATTACATTAAGAAGTGCTGATGCTGATAGTAGTATTAGAGATAATCTTATTGTTAAATATACAGCATATATTGAATCAGACAATATTAATCAATATAAGTTTTATAATAAGCACGCTAATATAATTGATTCTAATATGGAGTCATTTATGCTGTTACGTACCAACCCAAAGTTAACAGGTAATGTAAAATTAGTGGTAGATAATAATTATAATTTATATTTAGATACATTTAAAACTTCTAAAACTTCTGTATTAAATAAAAAATAGTACAGAAAAGTTGGCATATCAGATGATGGCAATTATCCGTATGATATATACAGAACATTTAAATCTTTACCAAAAGGTGAGTTATATAGTGTATATTAGGATAGCTATGACCCACATAAAAATTACTTTGATTTAAATTTACAAATTGAAAATATTTACGAATATGGAGCAGAATATAATTCGGACTCTTTATATACTGAAAATATGAAGATATTAGCTCCATTGTATATAGGTAAAAATTTACCAGATTATTTTATCATTTTTAAAACTGACAGATTAATTTCTGCTAATATTAATGATAGTAATATTAACATATATAAAGAGTTAATAAATGATGCAAAATGCGTTAAAATATTTGATTTACGAAATGCTACACCAATTGGTAAGTATTTAAACAACTATAAATCAATGATTGCAAAATATTTAGCAGGTTCTTGCTATTTACAATTCATTGAATAGGATAATGAAAAGAATTCTGACAATTATAGATAGGGAAGAAATACTTGGAAAGGTATTGTTGTAGATAAAGGAATATTATCTGAAAAAACCGAAACAAGTTATTTTGCAACAAAAATTTTAAATGATGAATAGGCTATATAGGAGAATTATAATTTATTTTTATTAAACGGCTTTTATAGAAATAATTTATTATTTCCTAATATTATCAATTTAGAATATATGTTCAATGATGATGACTCTACTGATTTTTCAATGCATAATTATTTCGGTTTATATGTTACTGAAAATCAATTCTTATCATTTAATTAGGTTATACAAACAGATAATACTAGCGAAATAGATTATAGTTATTATGACACATCTAATAATTTAGTGGATTTAACTAGTACTTGTGTTAATGTTATAGATGATGAAAAATATAGCGATAGATTATTTTTAGCATCTACCACTAATGACGCTATGTATATTTCGCAAGTAAATGACGTATACAGTTTTGTTAAAAATTCAGTAGTAAATAAACCTAATGAAAATGTTGTATAGATTGCAAGTACTCCATTTAATATAGATGAATCTGTAAAATCTATAATGTCATTAGACTTTACTAAACAATTATAGGTAGGCGAACATATTAAATTTATATCTATATCAGAAACAACTAACGTAAAGGTTGGTCAAAACGAAGTGTTAGAAATTATTGCATCTAACGATATTCGTTTAAAGAAAACCGTAAATAATATTAATCCTTACGTTTTAACAAATATACCTACAAAAGCAGATAATGATATTGTAACTAATATATATAGATTAAACTTCTATGCATTAGACCTTAATGATGATACCAAATTAGCATCATTATCTGACCAAATTATTCGTATCGCTGCATGTATTAATAAGTTTAATAGCTTTATCAAGGTTACATCATTTGATGAAGAAACTTTGGCTGTCACATCTGAATATACTAACACGTACGTTCAACATATATTACAAATGTATGCTAAGAATACCGTCGATGATATTCGTTATTTAAATTACAATAATGAAGTTAATTGTTATACAATACAATCTAATTATAATTTGTATAATAACGCAGCATTACCATTTATTAATAATGGATTAGAATTAACTGGTGATAGATTAACTTCAACATGTAAATTCTTAGATGTAACTACATTACAAGGATAGTACATTTATGAAATCAATAAAGATATATATGAAGAATTAAAAGACATATATTCACCATTAATTGCAACAGTCAATGGATATTACCCATTAACAAAATTACCAGCTGTTATAACAGAAATTAATGACAAGACAGTAAATGAAGGTAAAGAATACACATATAATATTGATTTAAAAAATGTTGTATCGCCATTCGATGTTAAGAAATGTTTAATTGCAAGTAAATATGAAGCAACATATGTTAATAATATGATTAATATATGTTCCCCAATGTCATTTAATATATCTCTATTAGGTATTAATAATATTAAAGATATCGATATGACAATGAATAATAATAGTACACTGGAATATTAGACATCGATATATACATAGTTTAAAGCTGGCGAAAAAATATATTTAAATAATAGTGATCCTAGACTAAGAAACTTTATAACTTATAAATTGATTTCTGGTAGAATTAATAACATACCATTAAGTTCTAATTCAGTATTCTGTATAACAACGAATAACATATATTATTTAAAAAGCGGTAGTTCAATTCGCTCTTTGGCAAAGTATACATTAAAAACTAAGTATATTGAATTTACAGAAGATACTGTAATTGCATTAGATAATTTTAAATAGTTAGATTTATATAGTTATCAGACTAATACTCCATTATTAGACGAAACTAACTATTATACTGATCCAAATCATATGGAATCGTCTAATTTAAATATCCCAATAGTTCCTGCAGTAAATTGCCAATGGAAATCTAATGGTGTGTATTTTGATAATAACTCTACACTAGATGTCAATAATTTAATAAATCCATATACCATTGTAGGTAACTTTAAAGAAAATGTTTATACACCTGCAGGTAATGATAATAATTAGTATATTATTAACAGAATTGACAATATTATAAACTATAAAAATACTCAAATGTCAATTCATGACTTAATAATAAATAAGCGTTATAAAAATAGCATTAAAAAATATTTAATGTCTAATTTTAAATTAGATACTGCAATTGGTTATTATAATGCGCATGTACAAACATTGGAGTTCATCTACTATGGAATTAAGTTCATTCTCAAATTAGCGAGTGTGCAATATAAGAATGAAATAAAATTAAATGAATATGACAACTATGAAATATTCATATTAAATGATTATACTGCATCAACAACTAATGATATCTATATTTCTACAGAAGAAGAATTTATTTTAATAATAAACCATAATTTTAAATCAAATGAGTACCATACAAGTAATTCTATAAAAAATATTACAAATGGTATTTCGGATGCTCAATATAATTGGTATTAGGCTCCATTTAACTATTAGCTAGTTAATTCATCATTCTTTAATAATATGTACTTTATAAATAAGAGTAATCCTTATGTTATTAATAAGAATTCTGATATTTCATATATTGTTGAATTAGACTTACCTATATATGATAAAGATTATGTTAACTTTAATGAAAATCCTCGATATGCATATATAAAGAATAGTTATATTAATAGTAACTAGACATATGATATATTAGAAAGACGAACTACTACACTTCAAGTTAATAATGTAGAAACTAAATATTACTATTATAATATTATTAGTCAGAAAAATGCAACTATATTTGACATTAATGCAGAAAATAATTATATTAATGCATTTAATAAAACAACAGTGGATAATAGATAGAAAAATACATATATACTTAAAAATACAGTAGATAATAGTAACTAGACACTTAATTATAAAGATAAGTTAGTGAAATATATTAATTCGTATAATTATTCGAATATTAATTTGTATATAATAAGTGATTCATTAACTACTATTTCTATTAATGATAGCTATCGTCCATTAACTTTATCATTATCAATACCTAATAAAATCAAATATAATTAGGGATTGTTCAATCCAAAGTTTAATGACGTCTTTATGTTTGATATTTAGGACCCTATCAGTGATGATATTGATATGGATACACTAAGTGCAAATACTAAAGTTGTGTCAATCAATTCATTAACAAATTATTACTACAATAAGATAGTAGACAATGGATGTACGTGTGTTTATAATTATTTTATGACAAAATATCGTAGTCCATTTTTAACTGACTGGGATGCTATATACAGATTGTACAAAGATGATACCAATTATACATTATTAAACGGATATATTTCTGGTATTACTGATAAGATGTTCTTTGGTTCTAAATGTTTGAATATTATTAATGATTCAATAGTGTTACAAAAATGGAACCATAACAAAGATAATAATAACTATACAATTTCATTAGCAAAATATAATGAAACTACTAAAGCCACAACTAGTTATAAAATTAGATTAAATTTAACAAAGACGTTCTACAATCATATTATAACATGCACAAGTTTATCAACTAACTGGAATGTTATTTCTGATGTATTAAATATCGAAAGTTACATAACAAACTATATAAACAATACATTAATAAAATTATATGATTTTAGAAATAACTTTGATTTAACTTTATATAAAAAATATTCAGCTAAACACTTAGAACCACATTAGATATTTGTTAAAGAACAACCTGAAGATTTTAATGATTATGAAATAGACACTAACTATACAACTGAGTTTACTGAATTAAATAATGAGTTAATTCTTACACTTACAATAAATACATATGGTAATTACTATTTATACCCTATCATGAAAATTAACAAAATTTAAAAATGTCAACACCTACTAATATAAGTCAAACAGTACATAATTATAATTACGCACCAGGTATAGCTACATATGGATAGACTGGCGAAACCGGTTAGGCTGGACAAGACGGCAATAACATTTATTATACTAATATTAACTTTGAGGACCCTGTTAATATTAAAGATATTGCTGCGCAAATTAAACAAAATTACTTGCCAATAACTAATTCTACTGAGAAATTGAGTCGTTAGTATAAAAATGGAGATTATTTCTTTAACCTTTATGGAATTATTTACGTTTTACATAATATTGACGAGTTGTTATAGCAAGATGGCGAAATAGCGGTATCATATAAAAAGTTTTTCAATAAAGTAGGGTCGATTACTGTAGAAACATTACCATATATGCAAATGACTAATTCAGGCCGTTTGCAATTAAATACATCAACTTATAAAGGGTTTGACATTATTGATGCTGATATTTAGGGCATAGCACCAAATAAAAATTCTGCATTAAATATTATATCTGATAAGACAGATAGTGATAATAATATTAATTTTTTACATCTTACGTCAGTTAATAACTAGAGTATTGATACCGGAAATTTAAAGATTTATTTTGACACTAATGATAATGCATATCATATATCATCAAACTACCCTATTGTTTTACAGGGAGATGTTAAAGTAAACAGTGTAAATGTCCAAAATAGCTATGATGGTTTTTCATCAATATTAACATCAAATGACACCGTTACGTATTTTAAATCAATATGTGATTAGACATCATATTATATATCATACGGTGATGACGCCTACATATATTTAATATTATTTAATGATTATGCATTGAATTTTTATAAGGAATATAAAGACACGATGTATATTAAATTATATGGTAATACTAATGAACAGTATTTATTACCAATGACAAATATAATAACATCTGACGACGTTAATAAAGGATTAAGTTTACATTTCCCATTATAGACATCATCTAAAATATCATTAATTGATACACCATCTAGTTCTGGCAAAAATCAACGAAATGGACGTTATGTTATTCCAAATACAGATTTTTCAAATAGCGCAACAGTTACAGATGGCGTTGGCAATATAACTACAACCATTACAACAGCAAATTCTGATATTAATAATGCTGATGTATTATATGCAGAAGCAGCATTATTATCTGATAGATATGTTGCATATTTTAGTGATGGAGTATTTATGCCAGCCAGTGATGCTAGACATAAATTCTGTTATTCTATGATTAACACGTATATGTATGCTGGTAAATATTCATTTAATTTTAAGTATATTGACCCTGAAAAAGATAACTTGACAAATACTATGTATTTACAATTTAGAGTTAGAGCAAATATTGAACCATATCAATATTCTGATAATAATGAAATTTTCTGGGTTAATTTCAATTTAAAAGATATATTAAAACATAACGTTGAATATACTGTATCTTTTGATATTGTTAAAGATACTCCAGATACAATAAGTATCGCTGATATTACATTACGCCCAGCAAATCCTAAATATAAATCTATTGCAAAAGACACGCCTTACCACTTATTGAAAGTAAGATTAAATCATGATATCAGTAATATATCTAAAGTATCTTTATTGCATAATACTGAAATTTTCTTAAAGCATATTTAATTTTAACTCTTGTATAAACTTTTTCAAAAATCCATATTATAATAGTTATAAATTTACAACTTATAAACAGTTTAATACTTTAATATGGGAAAAATTTTTGATAAGTTTTTTAAGAGAAATAATAATAATAGTAATGAACAACATAATGGAACAAGCGATAATGTTGTTCATTATTGTTGTATGTGTGGTGCTCCAGAAACAGATGTTAATCTAATTATTAGAGGACAAGGTGGTAATTATATTTGTGATAGATGTTCTTCAATGATTCATTATCAAATGACAGAATTGTATAAATATGCAGATGATTTGAAAAATGAAGAAACTAAACATGAAATTGAAAATATAGTTGTACCAACTCCTAAAGAAATTAAAGAGTATTTAGATAGCTATGTTGTTGGACAAGATGACGCTAAAATTAAATTAGCTGTTGCTGTATATAATCATTATAAACGAATTTGCCAACCTCCTACAGAGGACGTAGATATTGAAAAAGCTAATTGTATTATGATTGGCCATTCTGGAAGTGGAAAAACCTTATTAGTTAAAACAATTGCTAAGCTATTAGATATTCCTACTGTTGTAGTTGATTCAACTGTATATACTCAAGCAGGATATGTGGGAGAAGATGTTGAATCTATCTTATCAAGATTAGTACAAGCAGCGGATGGAAATATTAAAAAAGCTGAGCGAGGAATTGTCTTTATTGACGAGATTGACAAAATTGCTCGTAAAGGCGATAATCCATCAATAACAAAAGATGTGTCTGGAGAAGGTGTGCAACAAGCGTTACTTAAATTGATGGAAGATTCTAAAGTACGTATTGCACCAGGTGGTGGAAGAAAACACCCAGAAAAAGAACTATTGGAAATTGATACTAAAAATATCTTATTCATTTGTTCTGGCGCATTTGTTGGAATTGAACGTCAAATTGGACGCCGTATGAAAATGAATGCAGTTGGTTTTGCTAATGAAAAAGAACGTCAAAAAGTGGATAATACGAATTTATTAAAATATATTACTACTGAAGATATTCGTTCATATGGAATTATTCCAGAATTAGTTGGCCGTTTGCCAATTATTACATATGTTAACGAGCTTGATAAAGACGCATTAAAGAGAATTTTGGTTGAACCAAAAAATGCAATTATTAAGCAATATGTTAAATTATTTGAAATGGATGGTGTTAAGTTAGTATTTAATGACGATACATTAGACTATATTGTAGATAAAGCAGTAACTATGAAATTAGGTGCTCGTAGTTTACGTTCAATTGTTGAAGAGATTATGACACAATATATGTTTGATGTGCCAACATCTAGAAAGAAAAAGTTAGTAGTAACAAAAGAATACGCTCAATCCATTTTAGAACCTACTCTAGCAGAAACAGTGTAATACAATATGATGAAATACGAAACTATAGTAAAATCTGATTATAATTCTGATAGATATGATTGCGTAATTTGCGATATTGACGGTACATTAGCTATTAATCAGGATAGAGATATATATGATTACGATAATGTCATTAATGATTATGCAGACCCACGTTTATTAAGAATTCTTAATAACTATTTACATAATGGCACAAAGGTATTCTTCATTACTGGACGTGAAAATAATGATAAGTGCCGTAAATGCACTAGTGGGTGGCTTAAAAAATTATTTAAGGGACATGAATATATTTTCGATTATAGCTTATTAATGCGCAATTTACAAGATTGCCGTCCAGATGAAGTAGTTAAACATGAAATATATACTGACTACATTAAAAATTACTATAATGTGATATGTGTATTCGAAGATAAACAATCAGTTGTAGATATGTGGCGAAAAGAAGGATTGTTATGTTGTCAAGTTGCAAATAATTTATAAAAATAACTAAAGTTGATTAAATGTTAACTAAGAAGCAAATATTTCAAAAAACTACTAACGAATCATATAAGTATGCTTTTTTACTAGCATGGTGTAATTTTTTAACATACGACGAATTGCAATTAACTGATAATATTGAAGTATTTGACAGTGCTATTAGAAATAATTCAGTTAAAAACGAAAAAGACTATAATAAAAAAGTAATACAGTACACTAAAGATAATGTTTTAGCTGCATTTCATATATTTTTAAGTAGTGTATTTAATAAGTTATCTTTATATAACAATATTAATGAAATATCGTATGTATATATGTCAACTATGATGGATGATGTAAAAATATGGTTAAGTATCTTAGAAAATAAAACATTTAAAATTAGTCCTATTAATAAAATAAATGAGAATTATAAGCAATCAATAGATACTTTAATTAATATTGCAAATTTTTATAAATTCGAAATTCCTTCAAACATTAATAAGTTTATAGATAATGCCAAGAGTTAAGAAAGTTCAAACTGAAGAAGAAATTAACAAGAAAAAATACGGGTTTAGAACAAAAGAGCAATGTGAATTTAATCCAATAATTATAAATGAGCTTGTTCCATATATTGCTGAACACCGAAATAAGTTAATACAAGTTGGTAATAACATATTAGAAAATAAGTGGGTATCTAAAGACGAATGGAAATACTTATATGATATTACTGTACAATGTAATAATATAATGTGTCCATTAAAAACTATCGCTTTTAATATGGATGCTATGAATGTTAAATATAAAGAACAACATTCACCATATTATATAGCAAATGGATTATCACATATACGATACATGTTAAATCAGTTAAATCGCAGTTTTGAATATTCTGAAGAAAATGAAAAAGAAAATGGCTATAGAGTAGCGACATTATATACTGCTGCGATGCATATTTACTTTTTTATTATCTTTAAAGATAAAATATAACGTGTAACAATACAAATGAGTAAATTAATAGAAACAACTGGATAGGTAGATAAACAATATGACGAATGGGTATCAATGCTAGAAAAGCTAGATGATATATCAGTGTCACGAGAAATATTTAATAGAATAATAACTACTGGTGATATTAGTGATGCTGATAAAGATTTACTTATTGCTGCATATGAATATTGTATTAAATTAATTGAGTCTAATAAAAAATTAGAAATTAATTTATTAAAAATATATTTAGGTGAAATTAAAGGTTATGACATTAACCAAATAGATATAACACAATTAATTATATTACTAAACTTTTGTGGAATAGTATTTAAGTAAAATTTACGTAATAGTTATTATATGATTGATTTTTCACAATTAACAGATATTCAAATTAAAAATTATTTAATTATGAATAAGGTATGCATTGTAACAAATTGTACAATGCTTCCAGGTTCATTATATCTAGCATCACTAAAGACCTATATTAATTATATTCCACAAAATAATTATTATGTTATTCCTGGCATTAAGCAAGGTAATGCACATTATGGTTTAAATGCTTTTGTTGATATGATAACAACATTAAAACGTTTTCCATTTAAGTATGTTATATATATTGATGAAGACTGCTTTATTTCTGATTTTCGTTTATTATTAGCTGAGTTCGAAAAATTCAAAGAAGACGACAAATATTGCTTAGCAGGACCACAAGACGGCGGTGTGCTATCTCATAGAAATCACTCATCTTTATTAATTAATACTTTCATTAGTTTCTGGGATTTAGCTGTATTTAATAATATTAATACTAATGATTTTATATCATTAATTAAATCTTGCGAATCGCCGAATTATTTTAAAAACAACATTAATAAAGATACATTATCTTTAATGGAAAAGCTTGCTGATGAATCCATTAATAAATGTAAAGAATTCCGAATTAATACGTTCAATAAAGAAACTAGCCCATATGCAGAAGTTGTAAAAAATGATAAATCTAACGCAATAGAACCTAATCAAGTTCCATATTCGGTTAATAACGACGATTCTTATGAACCATATTATGCATTACTTCGAGCAATCGTATTACTAACAAATAAACCTATATATTATTTTATTGCTAGTGATTATTATAAAGAAGACTCACAAATAGATAATAGTGGTTTAACGTCTGTTATTGCAAATTCTGAAAATAATAATATTATATTATACCATAGTTGGTTCTCTCGAGCATATAATATGTATATGCCATTTTATAAAGAAAACCATAATAAGCGAATTAATACAATAATTAAAAATTTGTGATAATAATTTCATTATTACATAAACTATTTTTAATAGAGTTATATAATTTATATACACAGTTTAATTTAATAATTTTTTAATGTTTAACATTTTTAAATAAAAGCAATTAATGAGATTAAAATTTAAAAACACAGGTTCAACCGTTAATTTTGCAACATGGTTGAAGGGGTTTAAAGATATTGCTTCGTCAATTATCATAGAAGTTGACCCCACTTCTGAAGAGTTTATTGCTAAATCATTTCCAGAATCTAAGTTTATTGTAAAATATTCTAAGATTTCGTTTGAAGAGTCTGGATTAGAATTGGTATCTATGACAGATAATTCAGATAATCCAATTGATTGGCAAAATGACACTATTTATAGTGCAAACCGAGTTAAAATCGCAATTCGCGAGAATTTTAACAAGTTTATTGATGTAATTAACATGTTTTCTGAGACTGAACATGAAATGGATGTTAATTTTAATGTTAACAAAAATGTCATGTATTCTAACAGTCGTTCGTCAGAGCAAGAATTCCAAGCAGAGACAGTCGTTCTCAAATCTTTGTCTTTGACAATGTCAATTAAAACTGCTCCACTTAATGAGCATTTCCAAAAGTTGGATGATAATACTTTCTTGAATGTAGTATGTAAAGTAAATAGTCCAACATCATTTGAAGTTTCAAGTGATATTTTGGCAAACCTTAACAAAATTTCTAGTATTTATTCTATTGACAAGTCTCGTGACACTATTAAGTTTTATTCTAAAGTAGTAGATGGCAATCGAGCATTGTATGCATATGATGAAACAAACGGGTCATATGATTATTTGCTAGGCTATTTTGTAAGTGGTGAAGATATGGACACATCAATCCATATTTATAAAGAGAACTTTATTAATGCAACAAAGGCGTTAGTTGGTGAAAAAATCAATATTACAATGGATACCGCTGGCTCATCTCGTTTGTTAATTAATACAGAAGACAATTGTAAAATTATTATTGCATCAGTAAAAAATAACTAATCATATTTAACATTTTTTAATAATTTTTTAACTAACATTTTTAATTTTTAATAACATGGGAAAAGTAAATAATATTACACAAACAGTAGGTAATACCGAATTTGATTGGAGTGCGTATGAAGATGGTTGGAATGGCAAAAGCCTCCGAGTGAATAAACGAATTAAGCATAATAATAAGAATATCAAAGTATATTCACACGAGTCATACGCAGCAGATTTATTTGAGAAGTACTCTTGCACAGCTGCACCAGTGTCTAAAGAACTTGTTAAGAATGCGGTAGTTAGCATTGATGATTTCTCTTATGTTGATAAACAAACTGTTCTTGCAAGTATTAATGGTGGTTCAAATAACGTTGTTATTGACCTCAATAAAGAACAACGATTCTTTAATGTACTATCAGATGGTGAAGAGCGCCTAAATAAAGAATCTTTCTTGAAGTGTCTTGAAGACCCAGATATTCGTGCAAAGATTTTGAGTATGGGTCTTGTTGCAAAAGTTGGTACCGATGTAGCTAAAGCATCTATTTGGGATGGTTATGTAGAGAAGCTTTCAGCTGAAATGAAAGAACAAGTTTATAAGAAAGATAAAGCGTATATGGCTAAAATTCTTTCTAGCAATAATGGTGGATTTGTTGTTGAAGTTGCAGATACAATTACAGCATTTATGCCTGGTTCAATGGCAGCTGCAAATAAGCTTACTAACTATGAAGCTCTTGTTGGTCAAACAATGGAAGTAATGGTAGAAAGCCACGATGAAAAACTTGGTTTTGTAGTATCTCGCAAGAAATATTTACGTACAATTACTCCTATCTACATGCGTAAACTCGAGTCAATGGTTAAGGAGAACCCAGATACATTATTCGCTGGTAAGGTTACTGGTACAACACCATTCGGTATCTTCATTGAGCTTAATGACTTTAATGGTACATTAACTGGTATGATTCACAAAACATTGCTTAGTGATGATTTACGTGAGCAACTCCGTCAAAATAAAGTTGAAGCTGATACAGTATATAATGTATACGTACATAAGATTGAAAAGGGACGTATTATTTTCAGTGATGTACCTACTGCAGAGCGTCAAGAGGTTATTACACGACGTGAAGCAGAAGATTTGCAAGAAAAATCTGCATATGTAGCAGCAAAAAAGGAAAGCCAACAACTTCCTCAAATTAATACTGCCGACGCAGGTATTCAACTTGAAACCTCTGCAGAGTAAAATATCTAATATACTATAATTGAACAGGGAAATTCCCTGTTCAATTATATGAATAAACATTTTTGCAAAATATGTTTATAATTATTAATAATAAAAATTTAAATATATAACAAAAATGTCAGATAGCAATATTAATTCAGCAATGCCAACTAATATTAGAATTAATCCTTTAAAATATCCAAATGTAAAATGCGAATGTGGAAGTGAAATATGGCTACAAGGGGTAGTGTTAAAACAAATTCCAGGATTAGAACTTGGAACAGGCACAAAAGATAAATTATTTGATATACCAATTTTTTATTGTGCTAAATGTGGAGAAGTTTTTCCAGAGGATAAAAAGATTTATAAAATCGGCGAAACTACTCAAGAACAACCAGAACAACCAGAAAAACCAAATACATTAATTGTATAATATGGAATTTAAATTAAATAAAGCAGAAGAAGCAGCTTGGCAGCAATTTTATAATGAACATAAATATTGCGCTAATAGCATGGGAGCAATTGGTGGTCAATTTACATTTACATTTACTCCTACTGGTTTAGGTGCATGCGTTGAAGTAAGATGTAATGCTTGCCATGAAATAAAGGATATTACTGATATTGATAGTTGGTAAATAGATAAAAATATAATAATAAAGATATGAGTGAAGAAAAATTAGTAGTAGAAGTTATAGAGCCTCAACACGGTTTTTGGGAAGCTTGTGTGATTGTAGAATCAGAAGACGAGAATGGCCGTGTAAAAAAGGTTAAAGAAATGCATTTAGTAGATGCAGTAAATCTACAAGATTGCGAAAAAAAGATTGCGGAAGAAATGAAGGGCACCATGTGGGAATGGAAAGTTCAAAGTTGTAAACAATCTAAAATTCAATTTGTTTATTAATTTAACACAAACTTTTATTAAATTTTTAAAAGTTTTATATATTGGTTTATCTGAAATGGGCTGTCGTGAGATACCCCATTTTTTGTTAATTTTTGCATTTTTTTGTAAAAATATTTTTTCCTGTCAAAAATTTTATGTAATTTTGCACCGTATTTGAGATATTAACCATTAAAACTTTTCAAAAAAATGAAAAAATTAGTATTGTACTTTTCCTTTTTATTTGTAATTATTACAAATATTGTTGCATCAGATATGCAATATTTTGATACAACAAAATTGTATGAGTTAGATGAGGTTCAAATTACCCAATTTTATCGAACTTCTACTAAAACAACAAATGTAATTGACAGAGATTATCTGTTAAAAACTAATCGTGGACAGGAACCAAGTTTTATTTTAAATACCCAACCTAGCATTATGGGTTATTCTGATACTGGCAACGAATATGGATATTCATATTTTAGAATGCGTGGTATGGACCAGACTCGTGTTAATATGACGCTAGATGGAATGCCTTTAAATGAAGGCGAAGACATGGGAGTTTATTTTTCTAATTATCCTGATTTTTTAAGCAACGTTCATACAATAAAAGTCGATCCTGGAGCATCTATCGCTAATAACGGCGTATCTGCATATGCAGGAAGTATAGACTTTGAGTCTGTTAATTTAAAAACAGATACAGTTAGTTCCGTATTTGTAGGGTATGGTTCGCATAATAGTTACAAACTTGGAATGGACTACAATATGGGAATTAAAAAGAATTGGGGGTTGCACATTAAAGCTACTACTCAACATTCAGACGGTTATAGAGAACACGCATATAATACATCGCAATCATTTTTTGTCAAAACTGGATATTTTTTTAATAAACACTCTATAGATTTATTGTCATTTGTCGGCCAATCAAAAAATGGTCAAGCTTGGATGGGTTCGACTATGGAAGAAATTAAAGTAAACCCTAGAAAGAACGGCTGTACGTCTAATGAAACCGACCACTTTATTCAAAATATTAATAAGTTACAATATAAAGGATTTATCACTGACAATATTACAGCAACTGCATCAGTATATTATAATTATTTAAAAGGTTATTATTTCTTTGACCTTGACAATTTTATGATATCAACAATAGATCCAACATGGCAAAGTACAAATGAAATATACTGTTATAATCTAGAACACCATATGGTAGGTGGCAATGCATCTATTAAATTCTATATTAATGACTTTAATATTACATCTGGTGTTAATGCATTATCTTTTAATAGAAACCATATAGGTACACATAATATAGGTCCAGACAGCCTCTGGAATAACACTGGGTATAAAACAGATATAAATGCATTTATTAAATTAGATTATACATATAAAGGATTTAACATTTTAGCAAATGCACAATATCGACATGCAGATTTCAATTATATAGGCGATGTTGAGTTTACTAAATTAAATTGGGACTTTTTTAACTGGTCTGTTCAAGCATCGTATACATTTAATAATACCCATAAGTTGTATGCATCTGCAACACAGACGCATAGAGAACCTACCAGAACTGATATGTTTGGCGGAGAAGAAAATTTAATAGAATTAGGCACTACTCAAGCAGAATCTGTTATTGATTATGAAGTAGGCTATAATGTAACAGCAAATAAAATTAATGCAAACGTTAATTTGTATTATATGGACTTTGCGAACGAATTAATTCTGAATGGTGAAGTTGGAACAAATGGCTTGCCTATACGAATTAATGCTGCAAATAGTTATAGAGCGGGTGTTGAAGTTTCGATAAATTATAATCCTGTAAAAGGATTGTATTTAACAAATACATCAACATATTCTATTAATAAAGTAAAAACAGATACTGAGGTTTTAAATCACGTGATGAGCCCGACATGGATAGTTAATCAAGCTGTATCATACAATTTTTATAACTTCGAAATTGGCGCTGATATACGATATAGAAGCAGTATGTATTTCGATTTAACTAATATGTATACACTTGATGATTCCTTTAAGGTTAATGCATATATTAATTATACAACACCAAATGATATTACATTGTCACTTAGTGTAAATAATATATTTAATACAGCAACATATTCTAATGGTATGTTTGGTGCAAATGGCCCACTATATTTTATCGATTCACCACGAACAATTTATGGTAGTATAGTATGGAAGTTTTAATGTTAATTTTGCTTAACATAGCAAATATATTATCAGTTTGGTTTGCTGCTAAAAATAATAGAGCTACCTGGAGTATAGGGTTTTTCGCAGCATGTGTAACTGCTTATATATTTTTTGTAAATAAACATTATATGTCATTTGCATTTAATACATACAGTGCAATAATGTGCATATATGGGTATTTTACATGGAATAAATCAAATAGTGATAACGACAAAAATATTAAATGGAATAAACGACCAATTTATGAAATTATTATTAGTATTATACTATTTGCATGTATATATTCATTTAATTCTACATTATCGCTAAACCCTATTTTAGATACAATATGTACTTCATTATCTATTGTAGCAGCATATCTCTTAGTTAAACAAGATGTTAATGCATGGATAATATATATTACTACTGACATTTTGTATATCTATTTGGGAGTTATTAGTCAAGATTGGGAATATATTCCTATTTATGGAATAATGCTGATATTAGCAATATATGGTGCATGTCAATATATCAAAAAATTTAAAAAACAATTGCAATAATGAAACAACATTCTTACAAAAAAGCATTAGTTATTGGCAAATTTATGCCATTACATAAAGGTCATGTCTCGCTTATTAATTTTGCAACCTCGCAAGCTGACGAAGTTGTAGTATATGCAACAGCAAATAAAAATGAATGCATTTCATTGGAGCAACGTCTAAGCTGGCTGCGTGAAACTATATTTAATAGGGATGAGTGTGTTCATATTCGTGGATTAAAATACGATGACACTGTATTAAACTCATCATCACAATCGGATATGCAATCATCTATTGACTGGGCAAATTTTCTAAAAAATAACGTTTTTGATTTTAATGAAATCGATGTTATTGTTGGTAGTGAACAATATGTTAAATACATGGCAGATTATATAGGTATTGACCATATTATATACGATGAAAACCGTGTAAACATTACTATATCAGCAACATCAATTAAAAGTGATATATTTACATATTGGGATTATTTACCGCCATCAGTTAAACAAACATATGCTCACCATATTTGTATCTGTGGTTCAGAAAGCACTGGAAAAACAACAGTATGTAAACATATGGAAGAAAAATATAATTGTGTAACGATGATACCCGAAATCGGTAGGTGTTTAGTTGGAAAATCTGAATTATGCACAGTGAGTAAGCTATGCTCGATATATGATATTCATTACGAGTTGCTTAAACAGGTTATATTAGACCCGCCAACTCCAATTGTTATTTGGGATACCGACAATTTAACAACGGTTTCGTATTATAAGTATCTATTTCCTGCTCAAGACGAAAAAGTATTATCTCAAAACGGGCTAATAATTACTGCTGACAAATACTTTTTCTTTGAGTCTAATATTGATTTTGTTGACGACGGAACTCGATTTCCTGAAAGTGCAGCAAAGAGATTAAGAGATAACCACCTTATGGTATATAAGAACCATGCAATTAACCCAGAATTAGTCGATACTAATAGAGAGCAGCATGTTGATAATTATATACAAAGCATTATTGCTAAACTAAGCAAGGCATTTAACTAAAACAGAACACATAATAATTTTTTAAATAGGGCTTTGAAAGGGCCCTATTTTTTGTTTATCTAATAAATATAATGTATAAATTGATTATTTAAATATGCACAAATATAAACCATAGTTACTAACAGATATAGACGATTTTGACCAACTAGATGATATATAGACGAAATCCATGTCAAAAAAGTTGGACCGTCTTTCAATGTATGACCAAAGAATAGATGAGTTATTTGATGCTATTGAACACCATGAAGATATCGTTGTTAGTAAATTAAATAATATAATAGAAGTAATAAATGCCAACCCATTAAGGTATCGTAATAGAATATGTCCTAACACACTTGAAGAGTTAAAATACTATTTACGAGAAGGAATCACAATATTTGGACTGAACGGAAATTTTAACTGGATAAATACATCCCAAATAACAGATATGACTTCATTATTTGGGTTATTTATAAATTTTAATGGCGATATATCATTATGGGATGTTAGTAACGTTACCTCGATGCGTTCAACGTTTTCATATTGTTCTTCATTTAATAGAGATATATCAATGTGGGATGTTAGTAACGTAACGGACATGTCATTTATGTTTTATTCAGCTATTAATTTTAATTAGGATATATCTAGCTGGAATACTAGCAAATGTACTGATATGCGTTCAATGTTTTCATGTGCATATAGTTTTAATAGTCCATTGCATTCATGGGATGTTTCTAAAGTTACATCATTATCTAGAATGTTTTCAAATTCTAAATTTAATTAGGATATTTCTAAGTGGGATGTTTCTAAAGTAACATGTACGGAATATATGTTTAATGGAACGCCATTTAATCATAATATAAATTCTTGGGATGTTTCTAATGTCACAGATTTTTCTGGTATGTTTGCATATGCTAAAAATTTTAATTAGCCTTTAGATAAATGGCGTTTAAATTCTGCAAAAGTTTGTTATGCAATGTTTAAAAACGCAGAAAGCTTTAATTAGAATATTAACGATTGGGAGTTAAATAATGACGACGTTAATATGAATTCGATGTTTGCATAGACAAAAGTGTTTAACTAGCCATTAGATAAATGGTTTACAAAAGTCAATAAGTTAAATTATGAGCTATTAATGGACATGTTTAATAATGCAGCAGCATTTGATTAGAATATAAGTAATTGGCCTGTCGATATTCTTTCTAAAATGCCAGATATAACACCTAATATCGTAAGTACAATACATCAACATTTAATTAGAATATTTTTAAAATGTCCAATATCTGAACAAAATAAACCAACAAAAATACGTGAATGTCTGACACTATTATAGAATGTTTGGGAAGTAGTTAATAACCGTTAAATATAATTAAAAGAAGAAAAGATGCTAGAGTATCTTTTCTTCTTTTGTAATATATTTACTTAACAGATATATTATCTATCACTAGGGGTCACCCAGTATATTCAGATAACTGATTATTTATTGATAGACTGCTTAGCAGATTCTGACAATAACATAATATCTGGACCACCAACAAAATCTAAAATTTCAGTAAAATTACAATAACTCATTGACGAACGTAAATAGTCAATAAAATTCTCTGTCCATTGCGCAACTGTGTAATCTACCGTGATTTCTTTTTCAATACCTTCTGAAGTTTTTGTCTTAATATCTTCTTTTTTCTTACCTTGAGCAAGAGCAATCATTGTTTGCGCTTTTCGTGTTGACATACCAAATACAGTTTTGCATAATGGTGCATATGCTTTAATAACGTCTTTCTTTTCAGACTCTGATAATTCAGTATTCCATCTCATTGTATTTAAATCATATAATGAGTATGCAGTATAATCTTTACTAGGTTTTTCATATTTAATAAATTCGCCAGCAGATTCAAAACATTTTGCAAAAGTTGTACCGATCATGACATAATCTGCACCTAATGCTAACGCTTTAATTGCATTACTATATGAATTAATACCGCCGTCTGCAATAATAGCAGCATGCAAATGATACTGTGTTTTCAATTGACGACAATTGTCTAATAATGATGCCATCGCATAATGGGTCGCTGTATTTGAAGAAGTGATACAGCATCCCCCGGTCCCCACCGCGCATCTAACATAATCTGCGCCAGCTTCAGACAATAGTTTATATGTTTCTGGATTAGCGACATTGCCAGCCATTATTTCAATATCATATTCTAACTCTTTTGCAAGTTGCTTTGCTTGCATAATAATATCTTGCATATACTTGATATGTCCATTTGCAATATCAATTAATGCTCTGATTCGCATGTTTTTCTGAATATTTTTAGATAATACGAATTCTTTATCATTAAAATATTTTGCAAATTCATCTAAACCAAATGCAGCCCATACATCACTATATGCATAGTCAATACGTTTATTTAATTCAACTGTTCGGGGAACAATTGGAATAAGATTATTATCATTCCAAATATGAATATTATGCTCATTAATTACTGATGCCATTGGTGACACAAAAATTGGCAAATATTCACTTTGATTATTCTTGCTATTTTGTCTAAAATCATTTTTATAAAATACATTACATTCTGAACGATGACGAATTTTAGACACAGCTGATGGTATAATTGTAATATCACCCAGCGAATATAAAACTTTTTCCTTAATCATACTTTATGCGTTATAAATATTATTGCTTTTATTATTTTTTTCTCCTAAATATACTATATATGATATTATACATATTAAACATCCTAGCCAAGATGTTACAGCACTCATAATACAAAATGCAGTTACAACTTGTCCATTTGGAATAAGTTGGAAGCTTTGATCTTCTGCTTCATTTTTTACTTCGTCTATTTGAGACATAAAATAATTGTAAAAATCATCAGACGAAAATAATATACGTTCAATTACTAAGGCAAAAATTACGCCAGCAATATAAATTTGAAAAAATGTCATTGATTTATCGATTTACTTTTTATTGTTGTTGATATGATATCATATATAAAATATAGCATTATACCTACGCCTACCCATGATAAAACGGTAAAAAATACAACAGATACCAATAATAGTGTTAATGGCGGAATTTCAGGGTTCATTGTTACTGCATAAAATATTGATTCTCTAAACATATTATTTTCCATTAATAAACAATATAATACTGCAGTAAGATATGCTCCTAAAAGATATACTAATAAAAATGTTGACATAATTAATATTAACTCATTTTTTAAATTTTACACATTTTTTTCAATTTGTTTCAATTATCTAATTTTATATACCCTTTCTCAGCAAATTCATACATTAATGGTTCAGCAAGTTCTTTTGCTTGTGGGTGTGGCGCTCCAGTAGTGCCAATTGCACGAAGATTAAAGAAATGCTTCCAATCACTAATAAATGCTGTTTTAATTAATGGCGAATTAATTGCGCACGGTAAGACTGTTCTAGCTTGTTGTGCTTTCCAATTATAGCTATTCATAAGCTTATTATATGACCATTCTGTAGCTTTAAGTGCAAATTCCCATACAAATATATCTGAGATACATTCCATATCACCATTTTCAATATCAATCACATTTCTACAGAAATCAACAATTGGCATATTTTTGAATTCATCAATCTCATCTGTTCTATCTAACATCCATGTTGGAATAATATACTTAATAGAACCTCCACCAAATTTTTCCTTTGTAAAAGCAACGTAACGAGTAGATTCACGATTAAATGACGCTTTGCGATGACGGAGGAATTCCTCACCAGTAAAACGGTCCATTACAAATCTAACCATCACGCGTTTTTCATGAAATTCGGTTGGTTCATCACATAAATACTGCAAATCATCTAACCAATTATTGTCAACAAGTACACGAAGATTTGTTGTTACGTACAAGTCAACACCAGTTTCAAATACTTTTGAATATGGATTTGAACGATATTTGTCCAATGGAGACGTTACTTCAAAACAATTAGTACAATTAGTACTTATTTCAGTATTTGTTTGACGTGCTTTAAGATATACTGTACCATGTTCAAGAGGTGCACCATGATTAGATTTCATTAATCGTTCAACAAATGGCCCAGCACTTCCTGGTTCAATCTTATCTTGTGAACCATAACAAATTCTACCAGGCAATTCACATGCTTCATAAATACCTTGTAAACCTGGTTTTTGCTCAATTATTTCAAAACCTGCAATTAAAAATTCCATATATTATTTTGTTAACGCTTTTTTTATAAATTTTATACATGCATCTTTGCATATTTGTTTATTGCAATGTGAAATAGAAAATACGCACACCCACATTATAGCAAATTTACTTTTAAATACATTATATGTGTACATTCCTTTTCGCTGATTATATATACCTCTACAATATCTATATGTATGTTTACCTGCCGGAATATCTGTATTTTCTTCTATTTGTAAATTATTAAATATATTCATAAAGTTATTAAATTTTAACTTAAATGTTACACAACTTAACATTAATTGTATTATAAAAAACGTAAAAAGTCTGCCTACTTTTAAAAATGATAAATATTTAAATACTAAAAATGTGTGTATATTTTAATATGAATAAAGTAGTATAGAATATTGTTGAAAAATTTTATAATGCGAATTTGCTAGCAGATATATCAGATGATAATATAGATTCACTATCAATACAGTCAAAATAGATGAATAATAAAAGATAGTATAACGATTTCATTAAAGAATAGTTTATTAATGCAGTAATTCAAAATGCCGACAAATTAGATGACCTAGTAAAACAACAAATTAATAAGTATCCAACAGGGTATTTAAATATATTTTAGCCAGCTAATATTGATGAATTAAAATTATTAATCATGATAGGTAAACGTTTATTGGGTAATGACGGTAATTTTAACTGGATTGATACTAGTGAAATTACGTCGATGTCGCAATTATTTTACAGGGACTCCGATTTTAATGGTGATATTTCATTATGGGATGTATCTAACGTTACTACTATGGAACGTATGTTTTGTGGGGCAGAAAAATTTAATTAGCCAATTGGAAATTGGGATGTTAGTCATGTTATTAATATGACTTGGATGTTTCATTTCGCAAAAGACTTTAATCAACCAATTGGAGATTGGGATGTTAGCAATGTTACTAATATGTGTTGTATGTTTCAATTTGCCCATGCATTTAATCAACCAATTGGAAATTGGGATGTTAGTCATGTTACTAATATGTCGAATATGTTTTAGGGAACAGATGTGTTTAATTAGCCAATTGGAGATTGGGATGTTAGCAATGTTACTAATATGGAAAGTATGTTTTATTATGCAGTAAAATTTAATCAACCAATAGGTAATTGGGATGTTAGTGGTGTTACTAATATGTCATGGATGTTTTTTTATGCTAAGTGTTTTAACTAGGATTTGTCAAATTGGGATCTTAAAAATGTTATACAGATGAATGATGACACATTTAATTATACTGCAATGACAAGTAGTTAGCTGCCAATAGGATATAAACAAAAATATCTTTATTCAACAGAGCGTATTACAGAGACAAATAATCAAAAAAAGTTGATTGACGAATCCATTAATTTATTAGCAGATTTAGCAGATGATATTGACGATATTAATATAACAAATAAAGATATTAATAATAATCTATCTGCAACCCAAGCATAGTTAACTGTTCATATTAGAAAAGCAACAAATCGATTAAGAAAACTATTAGACATGGTCGACGCTGCAGAATTTAAAACGTCAATAATATATTCATTATCTAAAGAAGATAAGCAATTCATATAGGAATTGAATACCGTTGATAATTATGCAAAATACACTGGATTAATTTCTGCTAAAGATAAAAAGGAATTATATACATTAATTAATAATGGTATAACACTGTTTGGATTTGGCGGTAATTTTAACTGGATTGACACTTCTGAAGTTACAGATATGAGCGACTTATTTGCATTTGCTACAAATGATGTATTTAAAAGATTTACTGGAGACATTTCATTATGGAATACATCAAATGTTAATAATATGTCAAAAATGTTTTATCTTATGGAAGGCTTTAATTCTTGTATAGATAATTGGGATGTATCTACCGTTATTGATATGTCCAGTATGTTTTATAAAGCTAAAAAATTTAATAGTCCATTAAATAATTGGGATGTTAGTTCCGTTATTGATATGGAATATATGTTCTTTGATTGTATATCATTTAATTAGCCTCTTGATAATTGGGATGTATCTAACGTTACTACTATGAAAGGAATGTTTAATGGAGCAGAATGCTTTAATTAGTCAATTAATACATGGAATATTAGTAAAGTTAATAACACTGCAAATATGTTTTCCCATTGTTTAGACTTTAATTAGCCTCTTAATAATTTAGACGTATCTAACGTTACAACTATGGCTGGTATGTTTTTTGATTGCACATCATTTAATTAGCCTCTTGATTTATGGAATGTTAACAACGTAAACAGATTTTCAGAAATGTTTGCACATGCAAAGAAATTTAATCAAGACTTATCAATGTGGCAAATAAAAAAATAGGCAAATACATATAACATGTTCGCATATAATAAAATAGATAGCAAATTTATACCATCCGTAATAAAATATAGTAAATAAACTTTAACCCTTTGGCAAAATATAATAATTTAAATAAAAATATAGAAATTTTAATATGACTGATATAACTACACAAAATATTGTTGATACTATGACTACAATTATTAATGACATCAAACAAGTTAGACAATATTGTAAAGATAACAATTTATTAAACAGCCAGTTGTATTTAGATTTTGAGGATGAATTAAATAAATTAAGTGTATTGGACCCAGAGCAATAAATAAAAAAATAAATTAAATTACCATAATATTATGGCAAAAAAATATATATTTAGATCATTTAATCCTGGTGCAAACTCACATAAAGAAGTTAATCCACTTATAAATCTATCATAGTTAGGTATTAGTACAAATACATCTATTATGAAAACTTCATTGGGTTTAAGTACTACTTAGACTCAAATGGGTGCTATGCAAGATTAGTATTATCCAAGTTTTTATGATGCATTTGGATAGAACCAGTTTGCTAAATTTAGGGATTTAACAAAAAATCAAACTAGCAATTATGCGTTTTATGATATGTCATATCAATAGCGCAGATAGTACTGCCAACAAATTGCGAGGGACAATGAAATTAATTTTATATTAGACACTATTACAAATGAAGCAATTATCCCAGACGAAAACGGATATATTGCTCAATTGGATTTAGATAGATTAAAATTATTTTTAAATAATAAGTACTCGAAAAATAATACTGACGCTGATAAACTAATTAGAGATTGTAGAATTTCATTTAGTACAATATATTCTGCATTAGGTTGGGATGATAATAATGGAGCATGGCAATATTTTAAAAAGTTTTTAATTGAAGGATTTGTTACATTAGAAATATTAATAGACCAAAAAACTAATTCAGTATCTGGCTTTTTGGAATTAGACCCTATTACATTACAACCAGATATATTAACAACTGAAGATGGAAAACAAATATTCGTTTGGTATCAGTTTAAAGGAGAATCTAGACAAAGAATTATTCCTGATTCTAATTTAATTTATGTTGCATGGAATAGTCGTTCTCCATCTAGATCAAATAATATTTCTTATGTTGAATCGCTAACTCGTTCATTTACGATGCTTAAACAATTAGAGGATTCACAATTAATATGGAATATTTAGAATGCTCAAAAACGAATGAAAATTACTGTTCCTGTTGGTGATTTATCACCTGCACGTGCTCAACAACGTATTAATGAAATTATTGCATCATATACTGAAGAAGTTTCTATTGATAGCGCGTCTGGCCAAATGTTAGTAAATGGCGAACCAAAATTTAATTTCCAAAAAACATACGTGTTCGAAGACCGTGGTGGGGCAGCAGTTGGATTAGAAGCAGTTGATACTGGCGCGTATGATTTAGGTACAGATGCATTACAATATTTCTGGCGTAAATTTATATTAGAATCGCAAGTGCCAGCAAATAGATTTTTAATGAATGTTGCAGCAGGACCATCAAATTCATTTATAGGAGATGCTAATGTTACACGAGAAGAATATGCTTTTGGACGATTTATCCAACGTATTCAAGAGATGTTTAAAACTATATTAACAAAACCATTATGGGTGCAATTATGTCTTAAACACCCAGAATTATCTAAATCTGAGTATTTAAAACAGGGGTTAGGCGTTAAATATAATGAAGAAAATATTTTCACTTTAGCAAAAAAACGTACATTAATTAGTGAAGGCGCTTCTACAGTATCAACTTTAATGGGAATTCATGATATGCAAGATAAGCCATATTTCTCAATTGAATTTCTTATTAAAGAATTTTTAGGTTTCAGTGATCAAGATTTAGAAATTAATAGAAAATATAAAGAAGCAGAAATTAGACGAGAAATAGAAAATGCAAAAAATCGTAAAAAAGCTGCAAAAGCGAATGGACAGCAGGAAGGCGGGGAGTCTACTAATGAATCCGATTTTGGCGGAGGAGGTTTTGACAGCATGACAGGTTCCGATGCATTTGGCGGCGGAGCGGATTTCGGCGGAGGTGCAGATTTCGGTGCAGAACCAACTCCAGAACCAGCTCCAGAACCAGAACCAGAACCAGAACCAGAACCAACTGAATTCGGTGCATAAAAAATAATATAATACACAATTAAATAATGGCAACAATTAAAAATAAATCTAATGTTTTAGGAAATATGATGGCTTAGATTAATAATGCTATTCCTAATTAGCCTCAATAGGGTTAGTTCGCATCTCCTGGAACATATGGACCACCATCAGGTATTAGCATTGACGATGATAGCATCCCTGCAAATATGCTGAACACCGCGCCGGTATTTGATATGAATTATAAAAGTACTAAAAAATAGTGCTATAAAAAAGCTAAAGAACAATTAAAAGTTATTGTTAGCGAAGTAGTACCAACAATCTTACAAAATTCTGGATTAATAGTTGATAAAATAAATTAGGACGCAGAACAATTAGGAAATTTATATTATGAATATGAAAAGTCTGATAAAGTTGTTCAAGCGTTAATGGAAACTATTAGTAAAGGAGAAACATAGGCTAGACTATTTGAAGTATATACTAAAATGACTAAAGAACTCCGTGAATTAAGTAATATAATAACAAACACTCAAAATTAGATGAGAAAATATTATATAGATACTTATATGGATTTGCAATAGAAAGACGATGCTGATGAAACGTTAGGTATACCCGGAAAATAGCAGCCAGCACTTGAATCTTCACAATAGACTACCACTGCAGCAATAGAAGGAAATGTTATGGTTGGTACTGAAAATATAATTAAAAAACTATCAGAGAAAAAACGGCAAGCAATGTTAGCCGAGTATGAAGAAGTAAAATAAAAAATGGGAGTTAAATTTAACTCCCATTTTTCATATATTTTGCATTACTCATTACTTAATTAACTCCTATCTATTAAATAGTTGTGGCATAATTGTATCAATTATATGAGAACGTAAAAAACCAACTTCTTCTAGTGTATTAGTTAATTTATTAAAATCTTCTTGGTCAACACATACTGCATAATATCCTAATTTATCTTTGCCGTATAATAACTATGATTTACCAAAAATCTTTTTAAAATCTACCATACCTTTAATGCGTTGTTGTTCATCATTATCTATTAACTTATTAATATGTATTTTAGCATTCTATATATTAGATTCATTTAACATACTATACTTTTCTGGTAAATGTCTTTTAGCCTACATACTTTCTAACAGTTTTTTCTAAGCTGCTAATATTTTTAAAGTAGCTTCATTATCAGCTTTTGCTTTATTAAATTTTAACATTTCAACGTCGTATTGCGCCTATATTAATTGAGCTTGTAAATTATCTAATGCGGATTGCTACAAATCCTAAGAATCTTGCATTTTTGCAATTTTATCTTGAATCTATAGAACTATATCATTCTTTTTAACTAGCTAACTATCAATATCAGCTAATTTAGTTTCTTTATCTTTTTTCAACTATAATACCTCAGTAGTATTAAGATTTTTTAATGCTACTGTATTATTATTCTATTGCTAGTCTAAATTAGTTGTGTCATTCTATGTAGATTCGGTATTAGCATCTTCATTAATAATATAATGACCAATACGCATATCAAATTTATATTTTGACATATTAAATTTATTCGTAATTTTTTAATTATTATTGAGCTGCTGGCTATGCTTGTGGCTACGCTGTTGGTTGAGCAACAGGTTGTGCAGCTGGCTATGCTTGTGGCTACGCTGCTGGTTGAGCTGGCTATGCAGGTTGTTGTGCAGCTGGCTATGCTGGTTGCTGAGCAGGTTGATTTTGTTGTTGAGCCGCTGGCTGACCATTCTAATTCTATTGTTGTCCAGCCTATTGGTCAACTGGCTATTCAACAGGTTTAAGTTTTTCAGGAGCAGCTTTTGCAATATTATTTAATTTTTCAATAATTGCTGAAAAATCAGTAATAGCTTTTGCAATGCTATCAACATTCTCTGCATTTATTTCATCTTTGCTAAATACAGATACAGCATCTGACAACGCTTTTACTTCAACATTCAATGGAGCATTTTGTTCCATTTGTCCTGAAATAAATTGTATATTTTTGCTTATATTATCTGCAGAGCAAGATTGTTTTAATGTATTAAATGTAGTTGCTAAGAATGTATTAACTGCTTTAACTACATCACCGGCTTGTAACTGCTGTACTTGCTATTGTTGAACTTCTTCTGCTTCGTTCAATTTTTTACGTTTTTTAATTACTTTAATCATATATTATAATATTAATATTTTTCGTCTTTAATAAATTCTAAAGTTGAACCACTAATGCCTTCGTTTAATAGTGAACCAATTAATTTACTATATACTTTTCTATCAGAAGTAGAGAATGTTACTCCATCTTCATCGATTTTATATGATAGAGCATTAACTACACTTTCGTGGTTTTCATTTAATTTCATTAAAAATTCTATTTTATTCATTTCCACTTCTTCAGCAATAGTATAGTCATCTAAATACAATTTATATAATTGTTTTCCAGCATTATTTTCATATAATGCTTTTTTATATGGTTTTTGCATTTTATTTTCATATAGCATATGTGCTTGTTTAGAAGTTAAACGTTGTGCATATGCATCTAATACACTTAATGGAATATTTTTCATATTTTTACAAATTTAAATTACTTTTATATATTATTTATTTTAATATGTATTATTAAGGTATTGTGTACATTGAAGGTACTTTAGAATTCTCAATAAATTTAGCTTTGCATTCCTCAATATCTTTTTCAGCTTCAGATACATAACTTTGCATATTAATGGTAACACCACCGACTAAGTTAGTAGAAAATAATGTTAATAATTTATTGGCCTATAATTTACAATGTGCAGCTATCCATTTTTGTACCCATATATTATCGAATAAATACTACTCGTCTTCTTTAACAGTTAATCCACAATATACATCAACTTTAGGATCATGTCCGGTAACTAATAATTCATGTGAGGCATAATTCCATGAGTGCTATATATCAACCAATGTAAACTATTTTAACTAATCCCAGACTGACCACTATATTGTTCTAAAAGCAACTGAATCCAAATTCATATGTGAACCGAACCATAAGTCTGCCTAGAATGCTCTATTAAATCCAAAATCAGGGTCGCTAATTCCAAACATTGCATTTCTACGTTTCATTTCCTAAAATGTAGATATAGCTAATACACAATCAGGAAATTTTATAGTTCTATTTTTTCTAAATTCCTATGTATAAAAAACGCTGCAAGGAATAACACAATATGCACTTCTCATTGCGTCTGGATTAATTTCATACATTGTACGTAATTCCTTATCAATTATACGTTCATATGTCGCTTCTGGTAAATTTATACTTAAAGCCCCATCAATAGTAACTTCATCAATTAACCATTTTTTAAACTATTCTCTAGTCATTTCTTGCTATAAAATATTTTTATATTTATCTTTTAAGCTAATTTCGTTTAACCTTTTTTAGTTCTTGAACTGCTTCGTCAAAATCATCAAATAATAAGTCACCCTCTTCAGGAATGCAATCATACATACCATATATATTTCCATTTGGACATTTCTTTTTAATAACATACTGCACATTAATTACATTTGTTAATTTCATTGTATTAGCATTAACAGGTTTGCATATAAATATAGGAACAATTTCAGTATCTATAATTGTGTAGTATATTTGTGCATTATTATCGATAGTTTCGTCCCATTCTCCTAAGTATCCTTCATCGGCCGGAGTAGTGAAGTTTAAAAATGACCCTAAATCATTTAAACTTTTACACTGTATATATGATTTGCTATGCAATATTAACGTATTAGGTGTTAACTATAAATCAGCAGTCTATCCGTCGTCAGACATAAATAACCCACCTATCGGTTTTTTATATGTTGTATCATAAACACCTGCCTCTTCTGGAGTAATATCAGGATTCGTAGATTTTGCAATTATATATTGTAATACAGCCTTTTCTATATTATAATCAGACTTTGCAACATCTATATATTGTATTGTATATGTGTATTTCATTGTAATTAATAATTTTTTCCGTATATATTAGTATAGAGATTAGAATATGTATTATTACTTCCATTTATGATAGAACTGTATCCTTTCTATTCGTACGTTAATTTTCCAAAATTAGCAGATGCTGCTTTATAAAATGCATGGAACATCTCATCTGACATCTATACATCCTATTCAACGTAAATCTACAGCATTTTTTGAATTATTAAAATCTTTTTAGTTGGTATAGTTGTTTCTAGCCAATCATTTATCCATATTATGAATTGTCTGGATTCCTATGCAATACAAACAAACAAGCATGTTATTGATATATCATCATGACAGCACGACCCTGCATAATTACCTTTAGATGTTTTACCAAATTGTGATAGCTATCCTAATGTACTAATATTAATATTGTCGTCATATTGGCGAACTATAATTTGACGTCTATGCATCATTTTTGCACCTAATTCACAATAATAATTTTTACCATGAGAACCTGTAGTGGTTCTAAATCCATATTGTAGTTTCATTTGCTATATTGGCTGTCCAGGTTTCTATATACCTCTAACAGTTTTTAATATAATGCTATCATAATATGATGGGTGATTCTTAAATTTCGTTATCCAATTATTACCGTTAAAGTTAATTTCTATAAGAATTTTAACATTGTCAATATCTTGGTACCCACATTTAAATATCTAAAACGTTATATATTTTGCTGCTTCTGCACACTGTGCTTCGTCATTATAATTATCCATATATATACCGACCTACTTATACTATATAACGTCTTTTGTAGATATTGGTTTATTATCCCTATTTTTTTCAATTTTATTAGGTGACATTGGTTCTATTTCAAATATATTGATAACATTATAGTCTGAATCCGTTTTACCTATTGCGCCGGCTTCTATACCTTGAGCAGTATCAACAACTAACAAAAATCTTTTGTGTTTAAGTTGTTCATATGTCATTTTTGATGGGTCAAAATCAGGGGACCATATTATTTTATTTGAAATTTCCTATGGTACTGAATAAAAATCTATGCTACTAAATTTTTGTTTAATTCTTTCCTATAAGCGAACAGTAGAAGGAGTTATTAATCTAGAGTCAGACGATTCAAATGATAATTCTACTTCTCGTTTAAATAACTCTTCGCCTAAATCCTATTTTTGCTAATTCAACCATTCTTCATCATGTTCAGGAACTTGCCACCAGTCAACACGTTTATATTTCCAACCTTTCATTTTTCCAGTAACAGCTCCATCATATATTCTATAAAATAAGTTTCCTTTACCACGAGGTGTGGATGACATAATAATCTATGAACCCCTAAAAGATGATAATGTTGGATACACAGATGCCCAATATTCATCAATAATATTTGCTGGAATTAAGGCTGCCTCATCGATATACAATAAGTTGATAGAGTCACCAGTTGCAGGAGATTTAGACGCTGCAACAGTAGATAAAACACAACCATTCTCCAATTTAATTTTTTTATCTGATAAATTAATAATTCCTGGTTTCATGAAATATGGCAAATCTTCGAGAACTTCTTTAATTTTACCTAAAATTTCTTTACCTGTTCTTTCTTTATTTGCAACAACCATTGCAGTTTTATCATGATTAAAAATTAACTTATGGGCAAAATATGCAGCGGTTGTCGTTGTTTTTGCACATTGTCTAGACCACATTAATATAACCCTACGATTTTTAGGAATAACTGTTTCTGATACTGGGTCCCATTCTTCATCTCCATATAAGTGGATAGTATCTTTCTAATAATCTCTTAATTTAACTAATGTTCTACCTTTATCATTTTTAAATGTACAATAATTTTCTATAAAATATATAGGGTCATTTGCACATTTTTCTAACTCTTCTAATTCTTTATCAGTGTACTAAAATATTATTCCAGAATCTCTATATGAAGTTTGTCCATGCCAAAATGGGTCCATATCAGGAGAACCGCCATGATTCAAATCATCTAACATTTTATTAATACGTTCTGTACTATAAATTTTAGATTTTTTTGACATCTCGGCGGCTTTATCAACGACATTAGTGTGAACATCACTTATTCGTTTTATACCTTTTGCCATAACTAATTGAAATATAATATTTTTTTATTTATTATTTATTTTTAATAATTCTTTCTACATATATGCTTGAAGATATACCTGCAAATAAACTATTTAAATTCGTGAATATATAATATATAAGAAAAATTGAACACAAATTTGAAGTATGAAAGCAAATAAAATGATTTTGTGTTTAGATTGGTCAAATATATTATTTAGATCGCTATTCATAAATCAATTGTATGGAAATGCTTCTGCATATAATAATATAGAAGATTGTCGTTCTTTTATATTTAAGTTTGCAACAGATGTTTGTTCTATTATTAATATTTTTAAACCAAATAAAGTAGTATTACTATCCGATTCTAGACATGCGTGGCGAAAGGATGTATTGCCTGGAGTAGATGGTTATAAGTCAAATCGTGAAAAAGATAAAAATATTAACTGGGATAACATTTTTAAATGTGCAGATGATTTAAAGAATTTATTTAAACAATCTGGCTGTTATATTGCAGAAGTTGATAATGGTGAAGCAGATGACATGGCTGCTTTAATTAAAGAATTATTAATTGAAAAGTATGCTAATTATAATTGTATTATTGTTTCTGCAGACGCAGATTTACGTCAATTAATACATTTTAATAACGATACTCACCAATATTGTGCAGTTTATAATACAACAATTAAAAGTAAAACCGGCAAACGCTATTTTTACGTTAATGATGATTTTATAAATTGGTACAATACAGACGAGCAAGTTGATATTTTCTTTAATAATGTTGATGACAATAAAAAATACATTAAAGATATATTAACGCAAAACACTAAAATTGAGTTAGCTGTTGAAAATCCTAACGAGGTATTATTACATAAAATTTTCTGTGGTGATGACGGCGATTGCGTTCCATCTTTCTATAGTTGGGCACATAATGGAAAATTTGTTAGAATTACTCCAGCTAAAGAACGCAAAATTAGAGAAAAATTAGCAATTAATACTGTTAATGACCTTATTCTTTCAAAAGATTCATTAAAACCTGTATTTGAGACAATTTGCAAAAAGGAAATAAATGATATAGATATTAGTGAACGATTATTAAGACAACGCACGCTAGTTGAATTAAATTCTAATTTGTTTCCTGAACATATAAAAGATTATAAAGACACAATTGATTATATGCTTCAAGAAGAAGATGCAGGATTTTTTATAAATATGAAAGCAGCTGATATTTTAAAAGGCACTGAATATGAAAATGCAGATAAGAAAAAAGCAATAATGGCAGATGTCTTTAAAGATATTAACAAATATGGTCTAAATCAAATTCCAATATTTTAAAAATAGATAATAAAAAATATATAGTTAACATATATGAAAAATAATAATGAAAACGAATTCGCAGCATACGCAGCGTCTGTTGAATCAGAACAATAGTTGTCAAACATTGAAATGCCTGCAAATGCGAATGAGCAAAAACCAAAAACATCAATTGGAAGTGCTGAAGCAATAGAATCACTTCGTGCACAAGCTGAAGCTAAACGCGCAGAAAACGAAGCGTTAAGTCTTGAAGATGCAAAACAACTTAAAAGCGAGCAAATCCGTAATGAAGCTATTAAAGCAGGTACAACATTGGCTCCAGTACCTATTGAAGATTTGCCATCTAAAGGCATGTTTTATCCAGACGGAACTCGTATTTGGATTTCTGCAGCGACACTAGCTGATATTAAACGTTGGTCATCTATGGATGAAAGTGACATGGAAGATATTAACGATAAAATGCAAGATATTCTTGAAAGCTGTTGTAAAATAAGTTTTGGTTCTGACTCTATGGTTAGAGGTAACTGGAAAGATATTCTTGACTTAGACCGTTTATATTTACTATTTGCAATCCATGATTTCTCTTTCCCACCAGGTGCTAATGATATTCGAGTTAAATTGGATGAAAAAGATGACGTTTTACTAAAGAAAGAAAACGTAAAATATATCGAATTTAGCGATAAACTAATGAAATTCTATAATCCAACCAAAAAATGTTTCTCTTTCCCTGTTAAAAAAACAGAAGCATTTAGAGATACAGATGGTAAAATGGATATTTACTTGCCAAAGGCTGGCGTATCTATGTGGGTGTTAGATTATATGAAAACTTGTGAGCAACGCAGAGATAATTACGATAAGTCAATGATTCAATATGCTAGTTTATTAATTAAAGATTGGAGAGGTTTAAATAACGATGCATATTATAAATTAATTGATAAAACATTAGATTGGTCTGCATACGAATGGTCACTAATTTCAAAAATTAAAGATATTCTTTCAAACGCGGTAACTACCCCGGTAATGAAATATAAAGATAATGGAGGTATCGAGAGGGAAACTCCGCTAGTGTTTCGTGAAGGAATCAAAGCAATATTCCAACAAAGCTTGGATATAGATCTATAAGAACGGTTATGATTCTTTTACTAAACTATTAATCGATAATAACCGTTATAGATTTAATTATGAAGATACGAATGCGTTAAACAGAAGGTGCATCGAAGTTATTAATATTATACCAGCATTCCACATATATTACGAAAGCATTGTAAATATTATATATAGTTTAGTAAAAGAAGCCCGTTTTTCTATGCATGACTTGCTATTTGATTGTGAATACTTTTTTGTTAAATTGCTATATGACAAACTTGAAGAAGAAATTAAGCAACGACAAAAAGAACAAGAAGAGCAAAATAAACAACAAGAAATGGAATATAACAAATATCAACAAATGTATAATCAAAATATGAATACTAACGGGTTAAATACATTATCATTGCCTACGATGTAAAAAATATACATAAAAATATATAACTAAGAATAAATGAAAAATAATGCGCAAAATGTTAGGGATTTCCCACAAGAGGAAATGATTAATCCATCAGATATTATTTTTGATGAATCTGATACCGATATGGATATGCCTGAACCAGAAACAGCAAATTATGATGAACAACCTGCTGCGGCGGAAGATACACGTTTATTAAAGCCAACTCCACTATTTATGCAATTGTTTAATGACTGCTTAGGCAAATTACCATATGCAACTGTATTAAAAAATAATACTGGCGACTCACTTAAACTTATCGATTTATTTAGATTTGTTGAAGCAAAAACAGAGGTTGGCATATCTATTAAAGAAATGAATACTATTATTAGTTTTATTGCTAATAGCCCATTAGAAGTAGTACGTCCATTTATGGAATATGTTGAAAATCAAGAAAAGCAAACTCAACTTTGGGCGTTTGCGTAAAAATTTAAAAGTTAGTAAAAACTAAATAAAATGACGAAAATGAAATATTTTTCGTCATTTTATTTTTTCCTATCAAATATTTTTATTAATTTTGCATCGTCAAATAAAAATGCATAGTGAATTAATGGAAAAAACAAATGTTTATATTATGTGTGGAATACCTGGTGCAGGTAAATCTACGTATTGTCAGACTAATTTATCGGGTGTTAAACATATATCACGTGATGACATTAGAGTTCAGTTAGGATATATTCTTCCAGGTGAAAAAGCTAAATTAACGTACGAACAAGAAAACAAAGTCACAAAAGAAGAATATAAACAAATAAAAGACTGTATTAATAACAATGTCGATATAGTTATTGACGATATTAATATTACAAAAAAGGGTAGAAAACAATTAATTAAATATATTAATACATTTGATAATACAAATATCATAGCTGTTAATATAATTACGCCGCTTAATATTTGCGTCGAACGTCGTGCTGGACAAATATCAGAGAATATTATGAAAGAAATTTATAGTAGATATTGTCCAATAAGTGAAAGTGAAGTAAGTAACATTATTAATGTAATATATGAATAAAAAAACATATAAATTAATAAATGAAACTAGAAAAATAATGCACACCATTGTTCAAAACTATGATGTGTATTATGTCGTATTTATTTGTGAGTATAATGTTAGCTGGCGCAATATATTTGGTAAAGAGGTATCTACTACAGTTACTGAAGAACACGTATCTAGCATTTATTGGCCTGAAAAAGAACTCGCTGAAATATATGCAAAAATTGCAAGTAAATGTGATATTCCATCAACTGACCGTCGGCATTGCGTATATTTTTATCCACGTGGTTATGAAGTATTTTCTGAAATAGGTGGACAATTTTTAATAGACCTACATGATATATTTACACCTAGCAGAATAATTCACGGGTTGGATGTTTGGAGTGATTCTTCATTTTGTGCATTTTCATGGAATGAGAAGCAGCATAATAATAAATATAAGCAAGAACATATATGGATATCAATGTGCAGTTTTTTCGGCATAGATAAATCCAAATATTACACAGTGGAATATAAAAATGCTATTATTTCAACGATAAATAACGATGAATCTGCTATTTTTAATTATATACGGTGTATTCAAAATAAGTGTAAAACGTTTAACAACTTAATCGTGAATGGATCAATTGATGATGTATGCATTAGGGAGTTAAGTGTTAAAGAAATAAAAACTGATTATGACACTTATCCGACACTAACAGAATTAGCAAAAATTAAAAAAGAATATAAAGCTTTAAAAGAAGCTATCGAATTTTATAAAACTATTTCAACTGCAAATAATAACGTTGTTAACAAACTAATAAATCAACATGTCGAAGATACGCAAAACTAATGTAGTAATACAACACCGTGATATATATTCAACATTACATAGGGGTGCTGAATATTATACTGTAGAATTTACAACAACCTACGATACAACATACTTGGGCTGTTATAATAAATCTACAACAAAAACTGAACGAAGTAATTTGTTGTTTCGTGCTGAACATGCTGCTCAGACGTATGCACAAAATATTGCAAAAATTGATCAAATTTCTGGTTCTGATTGGTTAGTTAAATATATAATATACCCTATAGGATATGAAATATTAAAGGACATTGGATTTTTTTATGTTGACGACGAACTAATTGATTCATCAGATTGTTATATAATATTTTGTCCATATGATGATAACAAATATAAAAAAGTTTATTATAATTTTACTAAATTTATTATTAATCCGAATATAGAAAAAAATGGTGTTATTATATCGCCAATCGTAGAATATGTAATTACACAATTAAAATTAGATAAGTATGCTAATATTGACGTTTCTCTTGTTTCTAGGTATACATTTACGAAAGTGGCACAAGAACAAATAGCATCTATTAATGAAATGGCAAAAGCAAATGAAGATATAAAAGCTCTTAATGCTGCTATTGATAGATATAAACAAATTTCAGAAAGGAATAATAAAATATTAAATAGTTTTACAATCACTGAAACAAATTAATAATTTTGTATATTATAATTATAAAATAAAGTGATATGAAAAATAAAAAATCAATATTTAGAAAAGTACGTATTTATAGTAAATTATTTTTTAAATATCTTAAACGTATGAGTAATAAAATTTTAATATGGTGGTGTTCATTGTTGTCTATTATACTATTATTTGTTATAATGATAAATGGTATTGAAAATGATATTCATCAACAACAATATAAGCAAATTGAAAATTTGCAGCAACAAATAGAAAAATTAGAATATTGCATAGAACATTCTAATAAAGACGATATTCATTACATCGTAATTCAGAATGACTCTGTTCATTATCAAATTAAATGATAAATGTTTAACTTAAAATATATATAACAATGAAAATCTCAAACAGTTTTATTTATGTAATCGCTGCCTTTTTGGTATCTATTACTCTTATGCTTTCTTGCTGCACTCTAGTAGATTCTGCAGAAGTAGGAATTAAGTTTAAAAAGTTTTCTTTAACGGAACAAGGCAAACTTGACGCAACAAACGTAACTGGATATGTATTCTACAATCCATTTACAACTGATGTATTTACTTATCCAACGTACGTTCAAATTATTGATTGTCCATCAATCAAAATTACAACGAACGACCAGATTAATTTTACAGCAGATCCTACTGTGCATTATCAATTAGATAGGGGTCGTGTAGTAGATATTTTTGCGAAGTACCGTACATCTATTAATGAATTGCAAGACCAAGTTGTGCTTACTTATATCGTAAATGCATATCGTCTAGTCGCTAATAAGTATTCAGCTGACGGACTTACTGCTAATCGAAATTCATTCGAAGAAGATGTTAGATGTGTTTTAGATTCTACGATGGGTAAAGAAGGATTTATTATTGGTGAGTTTACTTCTAATATTGATCCACCAAAATCTTTGCAAGAATCTATTGACTCAAAGGCTAAAGCAGTACAAGCAGCACTTCGAGCAGAAAATGAAGTGTTAGAAGCTGAAGCAAAAGCTAAGATTGCAATTGCTACAGCAGAAGGTGACGCTAAAGCTATGAAAATTAAAGCTGACGCTGAAGCATATTATAATCGAACAATTGCTGCATCATTAACTCATAACATCGTGCTTGAGGATTGGATTGAAAAATGGGATGGCAAGATGCCACAAATCCAAGGTAATAGCAACATGATGCCAATGATTAACTTTAATCACTAATACAGCGAAACACATATATTGAATAATAGACTAATACATCATAATTGTTTAGTCTATTATTCAATAATTAACTTTTAATATTGCATGAAAGAAAACATACAAATAGGAAAGTTGTACCATTTTTGGGATGATGGAAAAAGTGCAGTAAGCCGTCATTATATTTGCAAGTGTGAAAACATTATATCGTTGGAAGATTCTAAAATGTTAATGATTCCAACATCCTGCTGGAATCAATGCCAACCTGGCCAGTCAGAGTTAAAAACATTATATGACCTTTGGACATTAAATAAAGAATTCAGCGATTTTTTATTTGCAAATGAAACACCATATTTTATAGTATGTTCTTGCCCTAAATATGATGACAACTTGTTGTATTTTTGTAAAACGAAGTCAGACAACTGGTTTTCTATGAATATACATAGTTTTTGGCAGGGTGGCTTATTAGACGTTAATGCGATAAAATATAATACCATTATAAACGAGTATGAGGAATATATTAAAAATGGTAGTGACGACGACCAAAAATTTCGTATATCGTCAATACTTGAATCGCATAAACAAAAAAATTATTGAAAATGAAAAACGTTAAAAAGGTATTATGGTTAGACGATATTAGAAATCCAAATAGTCAACCATGGAAATATTGGATAGAAAGCCGTTGTGGAGTAGACATTGAAATATATTGGGCAAGTACATATAATGACTTTGTTAATTATATAAATACTACATTGCCAAATTATATATGTTTCGACCATGATTTAGGTGAAGATGAAGACGGAATGGATTGTATGAAGTATCTAATAAATTATATGTTAGATAATAATATTTCTACTAATGATATTATAGTATACAGCCAAAGTGCAAATCCTGTTGGTAAAGATAATATGTTAATGATGTATAAGAATTTTAAGAAGGCACAATAATGAAAAAGAAATATCACTACGAACGATTTAATTATGAATCTGACATTTGCAGGACTTTTACAAACTGTCCAGATAAAATTTTAGTATCTGTCACATATAATTCTTCAAGGTTTTGTTATGTTGTATTTTATTATACCATTGAAGGTACACCAGAAAAAATTATAGGATAATGTATTATGTTTATTAAACAAAATATCTCTGACAATGAGAAAGTATTATTAATTAAAGAAATATCTGCTAGATTATTTTATTGTCCAACCGTACTTATATTTTGCGAAGACTTTTCTAACTATCACGTTGGTAAAGTTATAGGTGTCACCCACGACTTCATTAATTCAGGATATAATGATATTGAAGTTATGATTGATAATGACATTAATAATACTAGACACGTTATAGTAGATTTTTGTAGATTAGTATTAACTGATTTCAATAACTTGTCAGATATACATAAATCAACATACAGTGAGTTATGTAAGAAACAATCAGTAAATGCAGTAGAACTAATAGACAAATTGCATGAGTTAGAAGTTGATTATAATGGATTAATTTCACAAGGATTAGCAATTTCATATAATGAATTAGATGACAAAGTTTAATGACTTTGTCATTTTTAATAAATATATTGTAAAATTAAAAAATAATATCCAGAATATTTTGATTTAGTGTATGAAATCGCAGAAAAAACAGGGGACGACGTCAAACTTATTAATATATTTAATTATGCTAGCGAATTAGATGAACTATGGGGATAAGTAATTATCCCCATTTATTTAAAATCTATTTGTACAACTTTATTATTTTTAAATGAATCCTGTAGATTAATTATTCTTTGATTTTTACTTCCTCTAAATGCTAAATCCCTGTCATATAATTCTAGTTTAAATGTTCCGTCTACCATGACATCACACAAACCTAATATGCTTTTTTTAATTGGATGCTGAGTAGCTTCTTCAAAAGTATCTCCAGCATAAATCCATATATCTTTTTGTGATGATGTATATTTTTCTCTAAATTTAATAATAAAATCCAATACTTGATTTAAATTATTGTCATTACGTGATAAAGGATCTCCGCCAGATAATGTTATGCCATCTATATATGGTTTATCAACTTCAGCAAATATCTTATTTAAAATTTCTTCACTTAATAATTCTTTTCCTTGATTATACGACCACGTGTGTTTATTATGACAGTGTTCACAATGGTGAGAACACCCGGCTAACCATATAGTAACTCTATTGCCGTATCCATTTTCAATATCCGGTGTGCTTATTGTTAATACCCTTGCAATATCTTCTGTGTTATTCATACATTCATGAAATTTTTATTTTTCAATAATAATTATAACACAAAAATGCTAATTTGTTTTTATTAATCGAATTTTGGATAAAAATAAAAAGGCTATGGACATTTATTAAACATTATTTCATGCAATGCGTTTTTCTATACATTCCATGTTGAAATATCCTAATAAAATTTTTCTGCTCTATAAAACATACCAGTCATATTTGTTATATTACTAACATCCCATAAATGTAAAGGCTAATTAAATTTTGAAGTTCCGCTGAACATGTATGCACAAGATTCTACAGTAGTCATATCCCAATCATCAATAGGTTGGTTAAATGACACTGCATTAAAAAACATTCTGCTCATATCTTTTACAGATGTTACATCCCATTTTTGTATTTTACCATTAAATTCATTTGCATGCTAAAACATCTATGACATATCATTTACAGAACTAACGTCCCAGTTATCTAAATCCTAATTAAATGCAAAAGCACCAGCAAACATTGCCTGCATATTTTCCACCTTACTAACATTCCAATTATTTAATGGTTGATTAAACATCCAACAACTATGAAACATACTAATCATTAATCTACAATTACTAACATCCCAATCTCCAATCGGTTGATTGAATTCTTGTGCAAAATTAAACATATGTGACATATTAGTAACATTAGATACGTCCCAATCGGAAATATTTTGATTAAACACATGGGTATTTTTAAACATTCCCTGCATGTTTTCCACTTTACTAACGTTCCAACTATTTAAAGGCTAATTAAAATCAAATGCCTAACAAAACATATATGACATATCAGTAACATTACTAACATCCCATAATTCAATATGGCCATTAAACATATAATTTTCATAAAATAAATTGTGCATATCAGTTATCAAATGGGTATCTATCCAATTAAAATTACCAGTATATCCCAATACGAAAACACCATCACTTAACAACTATTTCAATTGCTCAGTATTTTTAACTGTTACTAAATTAGCATATATTTCAAAATTTTTAGGATTATTAATTTCTCGCAAAACTTTCTTGTCAATATCGTATTCTTTTAATGCAGTTAATAACTTCTATTTCATCGCCTCACGATATGCCTATAAAGACACATCGATTTTAGTATTTATATTCTTTGAAGTTATGTCGAAATCTTGTAAATCCATTGAATCTAAATCACTTATAATATGTTTATTATTATAATTCATATTTCTGCGCGTATTTTTATATTTATTTTTTGCATTATTTTTTAAAAAAATTCACAAATTATTTTTTCCTATCAAATATTTTTATTAATTTTGCACCACAATTTAAAAAACGTAATTATGCAAAATTTTGAATTTGAACACAACGGACAAAAATTATGGTACTCTAGGTCATTAGCATGCAATGTTATTATTATGCGAAAAAATGAAAATAATGACTTGGAAGTTTTAGCATGCAAGCGCGGTCAAGGATGTGAATTTAACAAAGGTAAATGGAACGTCCCAGGCGGATTTATTGATTTTAATGAAGATGCTGTATCATGCGCATTGCGTGAACTTAAAGAAGAGACAGGCTTAACTATCCCAAAAGATAGGGTTAAGTTTTTTTCGTTAAATACCACTCCTAATGGTAAAAGGCAAACGATGGTGGCGTCGCATTATGTACTATTTGACGTTAATGAAACACTTGACTGGGAATTTTCATATGAATTTTCTGAGCCAGATGAAACAGAAGAAACAAAATGGATACCGATTAATGAACTTAACCAATACACATGGTGCAATGGTCAATTATCTAATATCCATGCCGTTCGATTTCATATTGAAGCTGAACTAGCTGGCACACCATTTTAAGCAGTATAGTAACTTTTGTCAAATTTGTTATATAATATATAGTTAACAAAAACTGTAAATTGGTTTAAAAATAAGACAAACTTATTATGATAGAAAATTTTGTATTTACATTAGGTTTGCCAGGGTGTGGTAAATCGTCATACTTGGATGAGCATTACAAAAATGCATTTAATCCAATAAAACAATCCAGCGGCTATAATATTAGTACAATATGCTCTGATGTTACGACATTTTTAAATAATTCTGCTTATATCGAAGGAGATTATGTTTATGTTGCGGCAGATGACATTAAAGAAGATTTGGAAGGGTTTTCTAATGACCATCCAGAATTAGTACATGAAGAATCTGTTCAGCTAGCTAGACAGCTTGTTCTTAATTTGTCGTTAAGTCCAATAGCAGTTAATGTTATTATGGACGGTGGAGGTATTAATAATTATTATACCGAAAGTATTCTTCGAAACCTTAGACAAAATTGTCCAAATGTTAAAATAACATGTTTATTTTTTGATACTCCTATTGAAGTATGTATTGAACGTGTTTCAAAGCGAGAAAGAAAAGTTCCTATTTCAGCAATTTATGATAAAAATTTAAAAATCGTAGAATGTATTAATAGGTATATTCCATTAATTGATGATTTTATTAGAGTTGATTATTATACCAATAAATACATCTTTCTTGATATGGATGGAACTATTGTATCTTATCGAAAAGCAAAACTCGATCAAGAAGGAAATAGTGATTTTGTAAATAGTCAACTATTTTTAACGGCTAAACCTGTTAAATATATTATTGATTATATAAAAAATCATTTCGATATGAATAACGTATATATTCTGTCGGCTATTCCAAATAGTGAAGCCCTTAAAGAAAAATTAATCTGGTTGCAAACAAATTTTCCAGAATTTCAACCAGAAAATATGTTATGGGTCGGAAATAAAATGTATAAGCATGTATTTTTAAAACATTTTGCTATTAAGAAAAAATGGAAAACAAAAGATATAACAATGATTGATGATTTCCATGATACATTGGTTAAATGCACAAAGTATGGTATGAACGCAATACACCCTTCTAATATTGAAGCTTTACATGACAAGTATTCAACATTAGGATAATTATAAACACAAACAAATAATAAAAACAACAAAAAATTAAAACAAATTTAATTATGAACACACAACACACAAATGCAACAAATGCAACATCATTATTAGTAAATGCAATGCTTTTAACAGACGGATATAAGCTTGGTCATATTACTATGTACCCAAAGGGTATTACAAAATTATATTCTAATTTTACTCCTAGAAGTAATAAGCACTTTCAACAAGCCGACAAAGGCGCAGTCGTTTTTGGCGTACAATATTTTATTAAGAAATATTTGGTAGATGAATTTAACGCAACATTTTTTAATCGTCCAAAGAACGAAGTCGTAGAAGAGTATGCAACTCTTTTGAAGAACTTTTTGGGAGACACAGTTGCTAACCAAATTGGTACAAAGCATATTGAGCAATTGCATGATTTGGGATATTTGCCAATTACAATAAAATCTTTGCCAGAGGGTGAGTACTGTCCATTAAATGTTCCAATGTTAACTATAACAAATACACATAAAGATTTTGCGTGGTTAACAAATTATCTTGAGACTCTTTTGTCAAATGCATTATGGAAACCAATTAATTCTGCAACAGTAGCTGACGTATTTAAACGTGAGTTAATTCGCCACGCTGTTACTACAGGTTTTTATAACGAAAAGGACACTTCTACTATTGACTTTTTATGTCATGATTTTTCAATGCGTGGAATGTCTGGTGTAGAAGACACTATCGTATCTGGTATGGGTCATTTAACATCTTTTGCTGGTTCTGAAAGCGTACCTGCTATTATTGGTGCAAATTATTACTATAAAAGCGGGTTAAATTGTGCAAGTACAATCCCTGCTACTGAACACTCTATTGAGTGTGCTAACGCAGTTGGTCTCGATGGAAAGCCAGACGACGAAGTGTATTTTAAAGAAATGCTTGAAAGATTCCCAAATGGATTTATTTCAATTGTATCTGATGGATTTGATTATTGGAAAATGATTGAAGAAATCGTTCCAAAGTATAAAGAACAAATTTTAAATCGTGATGGTCGTGTGGTAATTCGCCCTGATTCTGGTGATCCAGTTGACATCATCTGCGGTTTAAATTCTCGTACTGATTTGGAATTTACAAAAGGTGTAAACTGCATGCATTATCGTCAAAAAGGTAGTAAAGATGCTGAGTTTTCGACATGCAGCATGGGAGAATATTATGGTACATACGAGTATCTATATAATATTTTTGGTGGTACTATCAATCCTCATGGATTCAAAGTTATGGATTCCCATATCGGTTTAATTTATGGTGACGCAATTAATATGAAACGCCAAAAGGAAATCTATGCACGCTTAGAGAAAAAAGATTTTGCAGCAACTAACCTTGTACTAGGTATTGGTTCATTTACGTACCAATGCGTAACTCGTGACAATTTAGGTCTTGCAATGAAAGCGACGTATTGCGAATTGGAACAAGTAGATGAGCAAGGTAATACGACTACTGTTAAAAAGAATATCTATAAAGACCCAAAAACAGTAGTAGGTATGCCAAAGAAATCATTAAAAGGATTGCTTTGTGTAGATGCAACAAATGACAGTGATGCTGTGACTTATTGTGTTCGCGACGAAGTTACAGAACAAGATGAACAAGACGGAGCATTAGAGGTAGTATTTACTAATGGTAAAATTACAAAAGAGACTACCCTTGATGAAATTAGAAAGACTCGCTTTAGACGTGCAGCTCGTACAATAATTGGGGTTGAATATGTAAATTTACGTAGCGACGACGAAAATTGATTTTTAAATATAAAAAATTATAATTAATTTTATGAGAACAATTGATTTACATAATAGAGCGGCATCTGACGTACAATATAATATAATTACTTTCCCTGATGGCGAGTTGCACATTAAACTTGATGACATCGACAGAAAGGAAGAGTATAATATAGTTTGTCGAATTTGTAATGCAAATGATTTATTCCTATTAATGCAAGTTGGCAATATATTAAATAATAACCAAGTTGAATTTACGATAGATATCATGTATTTAATGTCTATGCGTATGGATAGAATTATTTCATTTAATGAAGCATATTCACTAAAACTTGTTGCTGACATGATTAATAGTTTGCGTGCTAGAAGTGTACGTGTTTTTCATGCACATTCTAATAAAACATTGAAGCTATTAAATAATTCGGTAGATTACGAAACATATTACAACCATGTAGTTTATCCACATATCATTAAGTATGACGTAATATGCTTTCCCGATGCAGGTGCATATAAACGATATGTACTAGAAAATGATAGAAAATCTGTAAATGACGACGATACCGATATTATTGTATTAAAGAAAAAACGAAATCTTGATACAGGAATGATTGAAGGTATGGAAGTTGACACTAAATATTCTACAGTAAGTGTGAATAATTATTATTCAAGACACGATAATGTAAGAATATTAGTTACGGATGACCTGTGTGACGCAGGGGGCACTTTCTTAGGTGCGATGAATATTCTACAACAAATGTATGACAATGCTTCTATCGACATATTTGTTAGACATTTGGTAAATCCAAAAGGAGTAGAAAATTTATCAAAAGTGTATAACACTGTATATACTACAAATTCATATAAAGATTGGGATGCTGAATGCAATTATGATAACGTAATTGTAATCAATATGAAGAATTAATGGAGGAAAATTTCCTCCATTAATTTTATTTTATATATTTTATTAACTCAATTATTCTGCTGCAACTCTTAAAAATGCAATTACACTAACGGTTGTTTTATTATATCCAGCAGTTGAAAAAGCATGGTCAGTTTTTACAATATGCCCAAATTCTGGGTCTGTTGCTGTCTTACCTGTTATTTTTTTATAATTATCTAATGCTTCTTGTTCAGCCATACGTAAAGCAGTACTTTGATTATCTGCCCTGCCAAAACCTGTATAATAGTGCACGTCCATATCATATATCATATCATAAATCATATCCATTGCTTCGTCAATTTTTTCATCTTTATTTGGCGATGTAGACGAAAGGTCGTGCAATTGAATAAAGTTTTCGATAAATATTTTTCCAGCTTCATCATTAAGAGCAGCAGATGCATTATGAGGGGCGGCAAACCTTGAAACTAGCATTAATGCAGCAAGCAAAGCACGTTTGCTGTGCTATCTAAACATTTGCACAAATTTTGCAAAATTACTTGTCACTTTTACACCGTATTTACTTTGTATTTTTGTCAATCCTGCAGCAACACTATCTTTTAACACACTAATTTTATCAATAATAGTTGATTCATTTAAATTTTCAAATATTGTATTTAATCCGTATTGTTTTAAAATGTCGTCACTATTTGATTTATTATCTACTGTTTCGTCATATTTAATAGGAAGTGCGAAAAATAGTTTATCTAAATCAATATTTTCAATAGTGCCGTCACATAATTCTTGGTGTCCATTATCATTTAACCATTCACAAACTTTGTCTAATAAAAATTCTGCAAGTTCATGGTTTGCATATTCTAATGAACTACGGTAGCGGTCCATTTTATCTAATACACGTTGAATATCTGCATCAGTATAATTATCACGCATTTCTTCTGCAACATATACTAATAATTTGTTATTATCTGCTGCACTTAATTCCTATACAGCTAAATAAGTATTTGCCATATTAAGGTTATCATAATTTTCATTTAAATATTTTCTAACCTCTTTAGCAACATTTTTCATTATACTTTCGTATAATTGTTTTTTGTTTATTTTTTTCATATTTTACTATTAACATTTTTTACATATAAAGAAATAATGAATATCCTATTCAGTTACATAAATGAACATTAGCTAAGATGTCTCATTACAACCACAACATATTTCACTTAAATCGTTTAAATTAGTATTTAATAATGCGTTTTTAAGTTTGTTCGGAATACGCTTACCTCGTAATTTATTAACTACATTGTTAATATCATATACGTCGCAGGTTAATAAGAATTGCGCCATTTCGGTAGCATCCCACATAGTTGGAACAGTATCTATACAATTGCCAATATACTCAAATGAATTCCATATTTTGCCTTTATATAATTCTACATCTACGGCTAATCCTGCGTCTAATGGAATATCATCTAAATTAAGTTTAACTTTTTTTATTTTTCTTGGTAGCAACTCACTGTGATATTCCAATGGGCACCCTTCAAATGCTTCGAGATCTACAGCAGCATTTAATTTCCAATTGCTTAAATCCTATTTAAAACTATATGCTCGTAAAAACATACCAGGATAACTAATTAATGAGTTAACATTCCATTTATCTAATGGCTAATTAAATGATTCTGCAGAGTTAAACATATATCCAAAACGTTTTACATTACTAACATCCCAATCATTTAATGGCTAGTTAAAAGATTTTGCATCTTCAAACATAGAATATAATGATGTAATCTATGACATATCCCAGCTATTTAATGGCTAATTAAACGCATGTGCGCCCTTAAACATTCCAATAACGCTTTTTTTACCAATCTTCCATTTATTTAATGGCTTGTTAAATTTTCGTGCATTATAAAACATATAAGCCATATCAACTACATTACTAACATCCCATTTATTAATAGACTAATTAAACTCGCTAGCACGCAAAAACATTTCTTTCATTGTTTTAACATTACTAACGTTCCAATTGCCAATAGGCTAATTAAATGTTTCAGCTAAAGCAAACATCTATTCCATATCGGTTACTTTACTAACATCCCAATTTCCAATATTTCTATTAAAAGAAGCTGCATTACAAAACATATATGACATATCAGTAACATTACTAACATCCCACAGTTCAATATGTCCATTAAAATAAGTGCCAAATCCCATATTAGACATATTAGTTATTAACGACGTATCTATCCAATTATAATTTGCATTTACACCTAAATAGTTTATAGCGAAATGTAATAACTCATATAATTTATCTCTTGTGTCAACATGTATTAATCCTTTATATAACTCGAAATTTTTAGAACTATTTAATTCATGAAATACTGTTCGACTTAACGGTTCACCCTACTCTAGCATATTTTCAAGGTGTTCAGTCATATTTCGACGTTTAATATCTGCCATCGATATTTTATTATTTACCGATTTAGTATTTATTGTCCAATCCATCTAATCTCCATCTACGTCAGATAATAATTGTATTTCTTTATATTTTGTCATGCTTCAAATACTAAATTTTTAGGGTAATACTCTTTACCTTTCATTGATGTATTACGGAATATTTTAGTTACTCTTTTATTAAATGTGTTAACTTTATCATTTATATTCCAATTAGAAAGATCCTAATTGAAATCATATGCCTGGTAAAACATATACGACATATCTGTTACATTACTAACATCCCAATTTCCAATAGGCTAATTAAATTTTTCTGCCCAATTAAACATAAATGACATATCTGTTACATTACTAGTATTCCATTTGCTAATATTCTAATTAAATGCTTGAGTATTGCAAAACATTTTGCACATTGTTTCGACATTACTAGTATCCCATAATTCAATATGCCCATTAAAGAATAAATCGTCTTCAAATAATGAATGAAATGATGTTACATTAGATGTATCTATCCAATTATAATTTCCAGTATCCCCAAATAATGGAATACTATGTATTAATAAATCCTCTATATTTTTATCATTTGCAGGAACCAACGCTGCATATTTTTCATAATTATCAGGATTATTTAATTCATCTATTACCCATTGGGATAAATTATATGTTTTAAGTAAATTTGATAATTCGTATTTAATTAATTGGGTTTTTGTGTCAACTAGATTATTAACACTTTTCTATGATATCTCAAAATCGTTATCATCAAAATCCACATCAATATCTGATAAAATAGCAACATTTTCTGTTAAATATCTATTGATAGTTTTTTTAACGTTTTTAATATTATTAATATGTTTATCCTATATATACATGAATCACGATAGATTTTTATATTTATTAAAACTTTTATGTATATATTAATTATAATTAAATAAAAGTGACAAAATACTAAATTGCATTATGAAAAATATTTTAACATGTAGTGAAAATATCAGCCATGAATATTGTTGTACTGTTGTACGAATTGGCGAAATAGAGCCAATTGAAGGTTCTGATTTTTTAGGAAAAACTATGATTAATGGTTTTTCAGCAGTTGTACGTAAAGATGCGGTTAAAGAAGGCAGCATTATGATTTATTCTGCTAATGAAACTGAATTAAATGAAAAATTTTTGGCAGTTAATAATCAGTATGAATATGGTTTATGCGAACTTAATTCTAATGCGGAAGAAGTAATTAGACGGAAAAAACTTATAGAACAATTGCGCAGTGAAGATAAATTCGAAGAAGCAAATGAATTAGAAGTTGTTAATAAGCAATGTGTTGGATTTTTCAATAAATACGGTCGTGTTAAAATGATTCGCTTGCGTGGCTGTCCATCATTTGGCTATATTTTCGGTATAGACGCATTAATAAATTATTGTCCAGATGCAGCTAACATTAATTTTGAAGAATTAATTGGCCAAGATTTTGATACTGTTAATGGAGAATTATTTGTAAAAGCATATATGCCTAGAATTAAAGTATATGAACGTAAGCAATCTAATTCAAAAGACCGTCGTAGAAATAAGCGTATTAAAAAATTTGATAGAATGATTCCTGGTCAGTTTTCATTCCATTATGATACTCAACAATTAAATAGGTGTATGCATAAAATACAGCCAGATGACGTTGTTACAGTTTCATTGAAATTACATGGTACAAGTTTTATTATATCAAATTGTAAAGTATTATGCCCAAAATATTCAGGTTTATATAGCAAAATATTTAACTATTTGCCAAAATGGTTAAAATTCACTAAACAAACTAATGATGTAGTATATTCATCTAGAAATATAATTCAAAATAGCCATATAAATACCGCTGTTCCACCATCATACTATGCATCAAATATTTATGGTGAATACTATGAACACTTGAAAAATTATATACCAGAAGGGTATTCGTTATATGGAGAAATTATTGGTTATATGACTGGATCTGATAAAATGGTTCAAAAGAATTATGATTATGGATGTCAAGTTGGAAAAAATAAACTAATGATTTATCGAATTGTATCTGAAGAGTGTGGTGGTAAATATGAATGGAATGTTAGCGAAGTTAGACAATGGACGGACCAACTTATTAAAACATATCCTGAATTAAAAGACATTATACACCCTATTGATATTATGTATCATGGAACGCTTAAAGAGCTATATCCTGATATTGATATACATACTCATTGGCATGAAAGAGTGTTAGAAGCATTAAAAAATGATGTCGAACATTTTGGAATGGAAAAAAATGAACCACTTTGTAAACATAAGGTTCCTAGAGAAGGTATTGTATTACGTATCGATAATGACATTACTAAAGAAGCATTTAAATTGAAATGCGTAAATTATTTGCAAAAAGAATCAAATAATATCGATACTACAGTAGATATCGAAATGATGAGTAGATATTTAGACGAAGACAATCAATGATATTAAAAACTATATAAAAGTGTAAATAGCGTATAAATTATTTACACTTTTTGTTTTTATTTGTTAAAACTAAATTTTAACTGGGTTCATCACTAACCCTCTATTTGCTGGAGATATAATCTCATCACAAACTTCATTTAAATATTTCCTCATTATGTTTAACGAACCATTTATATCTGCATTGACTAATAAACCATCTTTAGTTTTATATAAACCTCTTTTGATTCGTTTTCCTGAAGATTTAAATAATTCACCATTTTGTCCATAAACTGGAATAAAATCATTATCAAAGAATGAAACTTTGCTAGTATAACTTTCTTCTTGTTCAATAACATTTATTCCTTTTAACTAGCATTTATATTTCAACTAGTGTATAAACATCTAATGAGGAATATTAACAAAATTTTGATTATTAACCTTTCCGATATTTGTTTCTTGTTTCCATCCATCATTTTTACCTATAATTAAGGTATTAATAGATTGGTTAACTAATTGATTAACAATATATCTGGAAGCTTTATGAAAATAATCTTTAATTTTATTGTTTCTTTTTAAAGTTAAATTCTATAATTGCTTTGAGGTTTTCTTTTTATTTTTTAATTCTAACTCTGTCTATAATTTGGCTTTTTTCTTGTTATAGAACTAGTTAATAGATTTAACTAGTTTCCCATTGATTATAAATGATTTAGTTACATTAGAACTACATGAAACTAAATTGTCTATTCCTAAATCAATAGACATATATCTTTTGTTGTCTTTTAATAGCTCTTTAATAGATGCATCATAAATAACTTCTAGAACTATATAATTGTTCTTTGGAACTATTCTAACCTAACTAATATTTTTCTATTTAGTTCTAAACTATATATTAGATTTTGGAAGTTTTATAATTCCTTTTTCTAGAAGATTAGAAGATAATGTCATATGATTATAAACAACTATTTGCCTTCCTTTTGTTTTATCTAAATATCCTGGAATTTTAACTCCTTTAATTTGTTTCTATAAACTTTTGAAAAATGAACTATAATTCTAATTAACTAATTTTAGCGTTTCTTGCGAAGTATTAGCAGGTAATGCTCTATAATCAACTTGGTTTTCATCATGAAGTTCTTTATTTAATTCATAATAATTTTTAAATGTTTTATCTTCAAAGAACTATTGACGAATTCTATAGAGAGCTTGATTATATAAATTCTTAGATAAGAAACATAAATTATCTAAGTCTTTATATAAAACATTATTAGATCTGATTATATGTTGTTCAACCAACTTCATAAAATAATAAAAGCATTAAAATGTTAATTATACTTAAAGTGGAATCCTGTATAATAAAACATTAAAATGCTTTATAATTATAACTATATTTCTAAAATAGTTTTTAAGGATTCCACCTCTTAAAAATTATTTTCTTTTTATATTTATTTCAATAATTTTTATAAAATTTGCACTTTTATAAATTTATTTAAACTTTAATTAATTAGTGTATATAATTTTTATATTAAAATTTACAGTTTTTATAACTATTGATTTATAAAAAATACGGGTAAATCCCGTATTTTTTATTCATTATCGCAAAAGAAAGGCAGGTATTCCCATGTCATTCGAGTGCCGTCAAACATGCCGCCGTCTTCTTGAGTATTAAGTTCCCATGTTGTTAAATCCTATAAAAAGTCAGTAGCATATGCAAACATATGTTCAAATGATTGAACTTTTGCAATATTCCAACTATTTAATGGCTAATTAAAATTACAGCAACCTTTAAACATATCTTTCATCGATGTTGCACTGCTGACATCCCAATCATTTAAAGGCTAATTAAATGCAAACGCATTTTCAAACATACCTTCCATATTAGTAACATTACTAACATTCCAGTTATTTAACGGCTAATTAAAACATTGACAGTCATAAAACATTCCTGACATATCATCTACATTAGAAACATCCCAGCTTGATATATCCTAATTAAAACACCTACATAATGAAAACATATTTGACATATCATTTACGAGACTAACATTCCATTTATATAATGGCCTATTAAAATATAATACGCCGGCAAACATATCACTCATATCAACGACAGAGCTAACATCCCAAGAATTAATATCCTAATTAAAATTTGTTGCGCCTTTAAACATACAATGCATTCCTCTTACATTGCTAACATCCCATTTATATAATGGCTAATTAAAATTACTAGCGCCTTCAAACATAAATCTGGTACTGATTGCACTGCTAATATCCCAATCATTTATATTACTATCAAAGGCGATTGCTTTTATAAAGCACTTATCAAACTTAACAACATTTGATGTATTCCATCTAGATATATCACCATTAAATGTATTATTTTCCGCAAATAACCACGTAAAGTCTGTAATATTACTAGTATTAATCCAGTTAAAATTACCTGTTGGGCCAAGCAAATACATCCCTATATAAATTAATTCAATTAAGTCCTATTTATCTTTAGCAATAATTATATTATCAGTAATGCTATCATTGCTATTTATAAAATCTATTGTTTGCTTGTCTATATACTTATATATGTTAATATCCTAAAAAGCCTCTAAATATTTAGAAAAATATACAAGACGAAAATCTGCCTTTATTTTCTAAATGCTATCCATATTTTTAATATTATTTACTGCCTATTTAAACTTTTTGATATGTAGTGTTGAGACTGCACTTTTTGGCGTATTAATATTTTTAGTCTACAACGAATCTAGCTAATCTAGTTCACTATCATCTAAATCAGTTAATAAATTTATATTATTTTCATTTAAAGCTTTTAGAATGCCTCTATTTATTGCTTCTAATAACATCTTCATATTCTTCTGTTATTCCTTTTTGGTTTATATTCTTTTTTTATAAGGCAGCTATAAAACATATGATATGTCGTACAATTATCTTTAAGTTTCCAACTTGAAAGGTCCTAATTAAATGATTCTGCCCACTTAAACATACATTCCATAGTAGTAACGTTAGATACATCCCAATCTCCAATCGGCTGATTAAATGATTCAGTGGTTTTAAACATATCTTCCATATTTTTAACGTTAGATACATCCCAATCTCCAATCGGCTGATTAAATGCGACTGTACAGGAAAACATACTGTTCATATCTTTAACATTAGATACATCCCATTTACCAATTGGCTGATTAAATGATTTTGCCCAGCAAAACATATATCTCATATTAGTTACATTTGATACATTCCAATCTCCAATTGGCTAATTAAATGCTCTAGCACCCCAAAACATTGCATCCATGTTAGTAACATTAGATACATCCCATCTAGATATATCACCGTTAAATTCGTCTAACTTATATGCCGATAGTGAACCACTAAACAAATAAGACATATCTGTTATTTGACTAACATCAATATGATTCAAACTGCAGTTCCAGCCTTTCCTTTTAACTTCTGCTCTAATAATTTCAACTAACTCCTCTTTTGTTGTTGGAAAAAATCTATATAATGCATGTATTTTGTTATTAACAGATTTAGTCTATAATGAATCTAGCTAATCTAGATTGTCACCATTTAAATCAGTTAATAACTCTATATTATTTTCATTTAACCCTCTTAGAATTCTTTTATTTATTGCTTCTAATAACGTCTTCATATTATTCTATTCCTTTTGGTTTATATTCTTCTTTTATTGGACAATTATCAAACATGCTGCCAGTATCACAGTTAGTATTAAGTTTCCAATTTGAAAGGTCTTGATTAAATTTATTAGCAGAGCGAAACATACCTCTCATATCTTTAACATTAGATACATCCCAATCTCTGATGGGTTGATTAAATGATTCTGCAATAGAAAACATCTGTTCCATATCAGTAACATTAGATACGTCCCAATCGTCAATTGGCTAATTAAATTTATATGCACGCCAAAACATCAACCGCATATCGGTAACATTACTAACATCCCAATCTCCAATAGGTTGATTAAATGATTGTGCACAATAAAACATTTCTGACATATCAGTAACATTAGATACGTCCCAATCGCCAATTGGTTGATTAAATGATTCTGCATGCCAAAACATACAGTGCATATCAGTAACATTAGATACGTCCCAACTAGATATATTTCCATTAAATTGATTTAAGTCATATCCAGTAAAACTAAACAAATGAGACATATCAGTAATTCTACTTACATCAATATGATTAAGACTGCAGTTCCAGCCTTTCCTTTTAACTTCAGATTTAATAATCTAAACCAACTCCTTTTTTGTTTTAGGGAAATACTTAAACGCTGATATTTTGTTATTAACAGATTTAGTCTATAATGAATCTAGCTAATCTAGTTCGTTATCATCTAAATCAGTTAATAAATTTATATTGCTTTCATTAAGATATGCTTTAATCTCTTTTGCAACGTGTTTCATTATATTATCATACAACTACTTATTATTCATTATTGAGTAATCATACTTTTAATATTTATTTTTTTATAAAAAAATATAACCAAAATGTAAACTTTCTAAAATATATTTCTACAATTATTAGATAAAAAATAAACACATAAATTTTAATGAAAACAATTATTGTAAAATCACAAGGAGATGTAAAAGAACTTAAGAAATTTATTGCAAAATTAGAAAAGTACGCAGATAAAGTTTTACCAGGTGCAGTAATATGTGAACGATATTTAGATACTACTAATTATAATACAATAACTGGCGAAATGAAAGATGCAACTGCGTTAAATGACTATGATTTGTTTATTGTTGGTGTAACTGTACCACTAGAGATAATAAGTCTTCAAAATATTAATAAGGCACGCACCTTTGTTTGTGAACTTAACGAATATGATTCTGCTAAAAATTATGTAATTATGATTTGATATGTCTAATGTAATTAATGCAAATATTGGGAATTTTATTAAAGAAATTGATAGTTTAAGAAACTTAGTACGCTATCAAACTGCACCACGGGTGTCTAGTGAAACTGTGGCAGAACATTCATATTTCGTTGCTGCGTATGTTTTAAAGTTGCATGATTACTTACAATTTGATTTATGTAAAGCGTTAAAATTAGCATTATTGCACGATTTTAGCGAGTCTTTTATCTCTGATGTTCCACATCCAATTAAACAACGTTTTCCTCTATTAAATGATGCGTTAGATAAAGCTGAAAATGACATTGTTAAAGAGTATTTTTCTGAAGATTTTTCTATATGGCTTAAAGAATTTAATGAATGCACTTCAGCAGAAGGCATTATTGTTGCATTAGCTGATGTGCTATCTGTTGTGTCATATGCAAAATACGAAATGGAATTAGGAAATTCTAAATATATGAAAAATGTATTAATTCGAGGCATCGCTAGAATATACAATATTTTAGAAAAATGTGAACCTTATTTAAAAGATGGAATATCATTGCTAACATTGCAAAATCATATACATTGTTTCATCGATGACAGAACAAATGATTAAAAAACAAATATGATTTTTTGAATAAAATAAAATAAACATTATAATATGATTAATACAAATGATGTTAAAAAATAGCTAATAACTAAATATAAAAACGGGGAATTTCGAATTACAAAAACAGGAGTAAAAACTGTTGAACTTCAAGGTATTCAATTTGAAGCAGACAAAGATTTTATTATTCGCGAACCAAATTATGATTACGCACAACGAGAGATTGAATGGTATGAATCGCAATCATTAAATGTTAATGATATACCTGGAAATACTCCAGCAATTTGGAAACAATGTGCAGATGTAAATGGCGAAATTAATTCAAATTATGGGTGGATGATTTGGTCAAAGGAAAATGGTTCACAATATAATAATTGCTTATGGCAGTTAGTTAATGACCCTGCTACTCGCGAAGCTTGTATGATTTATCAAAGACCATCAATGCATGTTGATGCAACTGCAAACCATAAACACGATTTTTGTTGTACATATGCAGTTCAATGCTTCTTAAATCCAGTATTTAAGAAATATGAATGCGAAATTTCATTGCCTCTTGGAATGTTACCTGACATTGAAAGCTACACATTAGATTATATTGTTTACCAACGCAGTTGTGATGCGGTATTTGGATATAATAATGATGTTTTATGGCATATGCATGTGCGTGACAGAATGTTAAAAGACCTAAGTGAAAGATTAGGAATTAATGTTAAAAAGGGTATAATAAATTATAATTGCGGTAGTTTACATGTATATGAACGCCATTTTAAATTTTTAGACTAAAATATTGAAACTTTTAGTTAATACAATATAAAATATTAAAACGTATAAAAATCAAATATATGATAATTATAATTGATTCGATAGATAGAGTTGGAAAAACAACATTAGCTACAAAGTTAGCAGAAAATCTTAATGGTAAAATATATAAACATGCCATAAAGAATGGAAATTATGAGCAAATGAAAGATGAGTCTGAAACATGTGCAATGTTTGGACTTATTAATCTTGCAATGTTATATAATGATGCTGTTACGATTTTCGATAGATTTCATATGTCAAATACGATTTATGGAATGATTAATCGTGGATATGACGAAACTACAGCATTACAAAATTTTAATGCAATTGATGAAGCATTAGCAGATTTAGGAGATAATGTTATACTTATTAAAGTAAATCCAACAGACATAAATAGAAGTTCAGCTGAGCATGGTTCTGATTTAAAACCATATTTGAATTGGTTTAATTTATTATTTGAACATAGTAAAATTGCAAACAAATATGAGATAAATTATCATGGAATTGATGAACTTGTAGAACAACTAAAAAATAAACTTTAAATATATGGTAGGTTATTTTTATTGGGGATATTTAGGTGATAAAAAATTCAATAGTGAAGGGCAAGAAGTTTCAACCCCGGACGGTAATGCCTTTTATTCATGGAGTATTATAAAAGCTTTGCAGGATTCTGGTCGTGAAGTATATTTGTATTCTGATAGAGACAATGTCGGCGCAGAAAAAATGCAAATGAATTTATTTAAATCATTTGCTCAACGTGCAAGATATGATGCATACACAGATTGTGTAACTCAATGTACAAACGTAGAATCTATTTTAGATTTTGTAATTGTCGAGTGGCGTTGGTTAATTCCTGGGAGAAATGATAAACAAACAAAAGAAACAAATCCAGCAGGTTATCAACCAGATTTGGAAATGATGGAAAATATTATTACAACTTGTAATAAGCATAACATCCCTGTTGTAGTATTTGACTTAGATTATAAATTAACAGAAGAAGATATTAAGAAATATAATATCAAATATGTTATTGAATTAGGCAATAAATGGAGTAATTCATTAGTTGTTAAATCAGCGAAAGTACAAATTCCATTTGACTTTACGTATATTAATGAATTTGATGTAAAAATGTCAGATTTTACTGCTGATATGATTTATATCGGAAATAGATATGAACGTGATTGGTGTATTGACAAGTATTTACCTAATGGCACAGTTGTTCATGGTAACTGGCTAGAACCTGGACATGGCGACCCTGAAAATGAATGGCCGCATCTTATTTTTAGAAAACGTGTTAACGCATCAGAAATTATGAAGCCATATAATGAAGCAGTTGCCACTGCATTATTAGCTAAAAAAGATTATTGTGAAATGGGCTTTATGACAGCACGTATTCAAGAAGCAGTTTTTTATGGTACTGTTCCATTTTTCATTGAAGAATACGGAGATGCAGTAATTAAAGAATATGCGGGAAAATATTCAGACTTCTTAACAGTGAAGTCTAAAGAAGACGTACAAGAAAAAGTTGATATCTTAAAAGATAATCCAGAGTTCCGCAAAGAGATTATTATGTATATGCGTAAACATTTACGTTTTATGGATTCTAAATTCTTTGTTAATGACATTATCGAATTATTAAAATCTTAACGTATAAAGTATATGAAACAATATGATTATATTATAGTTGGAAGTGGCCTATTTGGGGCTACTTTTAACTATTTAGCAAAAGCAGCGGGAAAAACATGTTTAATTGTTGAACGTCGAAACCATATAGGCGGTAATTTATATAGTCCAATAGTTGATGGAATTCCAATTCACCAGTATGGCGCACATATTTTCCATACTCATGACAAATCCATTTGGGATTTTGTTTGTAATAATTGTGAAATGGTTCCATTTATTAATTCTCCAATTGCACGTTATAAAAATGAAATTTATAATTTGCCATTCAATATGAATACATTTTCAAAATTGTTCAATATTGCAACGCCAGAAGAAGCAAAGCAATGTATTGAAAATGAAATTAAGGAATCAGGAATTACTGAACCAACTAACTTAGAAGAGCAAGCAATATCATTAGTTGGACGAACTATATATGAAAAGTTAATTAAAGAATATACTGAAAAACAATGGGGTAGAGATTGCAAAGAGCTTGATAAAGATATTATTAAGCGTTTACCTGTTCGTTTTAGTTATGACAATAATTATTTTAATGATTTATACCAAGGTATTCCAAAAGGTGGGTATAATACTTTAATTAACAATTTAATAGGTGATACAGAAGTAGTATTTGATGATTATTTAAAAAATAAAGAACATTATGACGAACTTGGAAATGTTATAATTTATACAGGCCCTATTGATGAGTATTTTAATTATTCAGAAGGACAACTCGAATGGCGTAAAGTAGATTTTGTAACAAAAACATATAATGTTCAAAATTATCAGGGAAATGCAGTTGTTAATTATACATCTCATGATAAGCCATATACACGTGTTATAGAACATAAATTCTTTGATAGAACAGGAGAAGGATTTAATAATTCAGTAACACATGTAAGTGAAGAGTATTCGTCAGAATGGAAACCTGGACAAGAACCATATTATCCAGTAAATAATGATAGAAATACTGAATTGTTAAAAAAGTATCAAGAAATGTCAAAATCTTATGATAACGTTGTTTTTGGTGGACGTTTAGGAACATATAAGTATTATGATATGGATGATACTATTATTTCTGCAATGGAATTATATAATAAAATTTCTAAAAGTGCTGAATAATTATGCAACAAAATGATGATAAGGAATTATATAGTGCATATTTGTTTTGGTGCAATGCATCAGGTGATATATGGAATACATTATATTATCCTTTAACATTCGAACAGTGGTTAACTGTAGGTAAACCGCAAAATCCTGGAACAAACCCATTATATTATAACAAATTTTAATTAAAACTATGAGAAACTTTGATGAAAAATATTTACAAATGGCTAAAATTTGGTCAACAAATTCATATGCTATTCGTCATAAAGTAGGTGCTATTATAGTTAAAGATGGCATTATAATTAGTGATGGATTTAATGGCACGCCGGCAGGATTTGAAAATGAATGCGAAGAAGTTATACCATGTGGGCATAACTGTAGCAATTTATTTGATAAAAATTGTGGTTTATGTTCAGAAAGAAAATTGCAAACTAAACCATATGTTTTGCATGCAGAAGCTAATGCAATTCTTAAAGTTGCAAAGTCTGCTAATTCAACTGAGGGGGCGACTTTATATTGTACATTATCACCATGTATTGAATGTGCAAAATTAATTATTCAAGCAGGAATTATACGAGTAGTATACATAGAAGAATATCGAGACGTAGCAGGGTTAGAATTGTTAAAACGAGCAAACATTGAAATCGAGCAATTGAAAATTTAATATCTGAGGTGTCGTTTACTAATAGATTAAGATTTATATTTGGCTAAAGTGTTAATCACCCAGATTGAACCCTATGGGTTTAGATTAAAAAATAGAAGTTATTTAGGTAACTTCTATTTTTTAATTATAATGGTTTATATTCGTTTTGTATTGGACAAAATGTAAACATATTTTCGGTATAGTATTTATACGGGATAGTTATTTGCCAATTAGAAATATCCTAATTAAAACTTTTTGCTCTATAAAACATGTGTCTCATATCGCGAACTTTCCTAACATCCCATTTATGTAATGGCTAATTAAATTGTTCAGCACCTGCAAACATATGATTCATATCCATAACATTTGAAGTATCCCAATCGTTTAATGGTTGGTTAAATGTTTTGGCATCTTCAAACATATATACCATATCTATAACATTAAAAACATTCCATTTGTCAATTGGTTGATTAAATGATTCTGCAGTATTAAACATTCCATACATACTATTAACATTAGAAACATCCCAATCGCCAATTGGTTGATTAAATGATTCTGCTCGCCAGAACATATGTGCCATGTCAGTAACATTGCTAACATCCCAATTACTAATGTCCTAATTAAATTTTACTAATGCAGAAAACATATAAGACATGTCAATAACATTACTAACATCCCAAAGTTCAATATGTCCATTAAAATCATTTGTTATACTATCGCCAAATAAACGTCTCATATCCGTTATTTTGCTAGTATCTATCCAATTAAAATTTCCATCTGTGCCAAATATATGTCTGCCTAAAAAAATAAGTGTCTATAAATGTTCTTTACTAGTAGCAACGATTAATGACTTATATAATTCAAAATTATTTTCGTTATTAATGTCTTTAATTATTTGTATATCACTATTATTTGGGTCATTATTAATTTTTGAAAGAACCTCAGCAAAATGCTCCCCAGAGTTTAATAAACTCTCTAATAATTCTTTAGCTTTTTTTCGCCAAATTGGGATTCGGACATCAAATAAATTATTAACAGATTTGGCTGATATATCTATATTATCGGCAGCATCATCAATATCCGATAGTAAATATACATTATTTTCTAATAAATAACGCTTTTGCAATATTTTTGGCATATTATGTTTTTGTATGTTGCAGCTGTCAAATATTCCAAATATACGTGACGTGTGTATTTCCCATTTAGAAATATCCTAATTAAATCTCTCTGCTCTGTGAAACATATATGTCATAAACATAACATTAGAAACGTCCCAATTACCGATATCTGAATTAAATGCTTTGCAATATTCAAACATACTATTCATATCAGTTACATTAGAAACATCCCAATTTGATATGTCACCATCAAAAGATGATATAGCAAACATATGTGACATATTTTTAACGTTACTTACATTCCATCGAGATATATCAATTCCTGCGCAAAACTCATTTTCATAAAATAAACCTGACATGTCTGTAACTAATGACGTATCTATCCAATTAAAATTTCTTAATTTGTGCCATGAATACCTATCAATAAATCTGGCAATATACTTTTTTAATTGAATATTATCTACCTAAATTAACGACTCATATAAGTCAATATTGGTATTTAAATCACGTATTGCCTTATCTGGAAGAACCCTATAATCTTCAAAACATAGCTCTAACTATAATTTCATTATTTTTCTCATCTATTCGCGAATAGCTATTTTTGAATTTATATTTTTTGGCTATATTTCAATATCAGATAATTCAACTGTATCATCGATGTCAGCTAAAATATTAATATTCTGTTCAAATATACGAGAAATATCAAATTCTCTTATTATGTTTGATAATGGTTTCAACATACTGCAGAGTTATTAATTATTTTTTCTATATTGCACGTATATTTAACCCAACGTACTTGTAATAGCTGTGTTCATGGAATGACGCATAGTATGAAAACGCACAAGCAAAATCATCCTCATATACGTCTGCTTCATTTGTCCATAATACCGCATTATATTCCTACTCACGAGGACCTCTAGATTCCATTATTCCAGTTAAAGGTATAAACAAAACCTATCCAGTGTTACCTAAAATAGCAACACCTTTTTTTCCTAAACCGCCATAATTATTAATTATTGTCTTAGGCTGTTTTAATAATTCGTCAAAATCTGACTTAGAAGGAATTCTCCATTTTTTACCTAATATTTGTGCTGCAGCATCGTCGATCTATTCAAGAGTAGTTAAATCATCCATACATGTATATTTCGATGACTCTGTATCATCTAATGGAGTATCTAACCTATATTTGTATGTTTTCCATGAAAATACTTTTTTCGGGGCAGTTTCTGCCCATGCAAAATAATCACCATACTCCCAAGGTTCATTTGCACCAATGTTGCACTCCGCCCACAAATTGCCAGAAGGCAATCCTAAATCGACAAATTTAACAATTTTCTATTGCGGATTATAATTAATATTTTTTGTAGTTATTCTATCGTCTAAATTGGCGTCGTCGTCAATATCAGTTAATAAGTTTAAATCATTTTTATGTAACTACTTCTATATTTGGGACTAAATTGATTCTAAAAGCTAGTTCATTATTAAATAATGTTAATTTAAATGTTATACAAATTTGTATTCTTCTTTTATTGGACAATTAAAAAATATTTGTTTTAGGTGTGTAGGGGCATTAACATCCCAATTTGATATGTTCTAATTAAATGCACGCGCATTATAAAACAACCCTGACATACTTTTTACTTTACTGACATCCCAATTTCCAATTGGCTAATTGAATTCAGTTGCAGAGCTGAACATCCCCTCCATATTTTCTACATTGCTAACATCCCAATCTCCAATTGGCTAATTAAATACTGATGCATTATAAAACATATCTGACATATCAGTAACATTAGAAACATCCCAATCTTTAATTGGTTGATTAAATTTTTCTGCACAACAAAACATACCTTTCATATTTGTTACATTACTAACATCCCAATTACCTATTGGCTAGTTAAACACCCTATTAAGGTAGAACATCTATCTCATATTTGTTACCTTACTAACATCCCAATCTCCAATTGGTCGATTAAAGTTTTTTGCCCAACTAAACATTTCTGCCATGTCAGTAACATTACTAACATCCCAATCTTCAATTGGTTGATTAAATTTTTCTGTAAATGCAAACATATGTGACATATCAGTAACATTAGAAACATCCCAATCTCCAATTGGCTAATTAAATTCTGTTGCATTGTCGAACATATATTTCATGTCAGCAACATTAGATACATCCCAATCTCCAATTGGCTAATTAAATTTTTTTGCGCCGTAAAACATACGTGACATATCAGTAACGTTAGAAACATCCCAATCTCCAATTGGTTGATTAAATTCATGTGCATTCCAAAACATATATGACATATCAGTAACATTAGAAACATCCCAATCTCCAATTGGTTGATTAAATTCAGTTACATACCAAAACATACGTGACATATCAGTAACATTACTAACATCCCATAATTCTATATGTCCATTAAATGTGTTATTTTTATAAAATAATTTAGACATATCTGTAATTTTACTTGTATCAATCCAGTTAAAATTTCCATTATATCCAAATAATTTCTGTCCAATCTAAATTAGTTCTTTTAAGTGTTCTTTGTCACTAGCGGGTATTAAACCATTGAATATAGAATAATTTTTTGGATTATTAATTATTTCTTTTAAATTTCTAGATATTTGTTTCTTTGTATTAATAACATTAATTAGCTGCTACTTAACTTTCTATTTATCATTTATAGAATGTTGCATAGGGTCTAGCTAACCTAGATTTTCATCATCTAAATCATCAGATAATTCTATATTGTTTTCTCGTAAACTTCTTAGGATACTCCTATTTATTGATTCTAATAATTGTTTCATATATTATTATTTAGTTTTTATATTTATTAAATAATGTTAAATAACCTTTAGGCATATATTCTTCTTTAATAGGACATTCGACAAATACAGCATCTATATTAGTAACATTATTAACGTCCCAATTATTTATTGGCTAATTAAATGAATATGCTTCGCCAAACATAAATCCCATAGTAGTAACGTTGCTAACATCCCAATTACCTATAGGCTAGTTAAACTCGCTAGCTTTAAAAAACATACCATGCATATTAGTAACATTGCTAACATCCCAATCTCCAATCGGCTAATTAAATTTATTTGCGCCACAAAACATACCCTACATATCAGTAACTTTGCTAACATCCCAATCTCCAATCGGCTAATTAAAATTTGTGCTATAAAACATTAATTTCATATCAGTAACGTTGCTAACATCCCATAATTCAATGTGTCCATTAAAATAAGAATTATAAAATAATCTGGACATATCCGTAATTGCGCTAGTATCAATCCAATTAAAATTACCATCATTGCCAAATAGCGTCTAACCAATTTTAATTAATTGTTTTAAATGAATGGTATCATTAGCTTTAATTAATCCTTTAAGTTCAATAAAATTGTTTGGCTCGTTAATATAGTGTTTTAAACTATTATTCAACTTGCCTGTCTGAATAGCGTCAGTTAACTATCCTTTAATTGAATAATCAATTTTATTATTCACAGATTTAGTCTGCAATGAATCTAGCTAATCTAGTTCACTATCATCTAAATCAGTTAATAACTCTATATTATTTTCATTTAAGCCTCTTAGAATTCCTCTATTTATAGCTTCTAATAAATTCTTCATATTCTTTTATTTCTTTTGGTTTATATTCTTCTTTTATTGGACATTTGATAAACATGTCAAATATACTGCAATAACTTTTTAATTTCCATTTTGATAAATCATGATTAAATGATTTTGCATTATAAAACATCTTTGTCATATCTAAAACATTAAATACAACCCAATCTCCGATTGGTTGATTAAATGACTATGCATTGCAAAACATACCTTTCATATCTTCTACGTTAGATACATCCCAATCTCCAATTAGTTGATTAAATGCTTTTGCATATGCAAACATATATGACATATTTTTAACATTAGATACATCCCAATCTCCAATTGGTTGATTAAATTTTTCTGCATATTCAAACATACTATTCATATTTTCAACATTAGAAACGTTCCAACCTCCAATAAGTTGATTAAATGCTTTTGCATATGCAAACATACTTGTCATACCTTTTACGCTAGATACATCCCAATCTCCAATTGGTTGATTAAATTTTTCTGCATATTCAAACATACAGTACATAGTTTTAACATTAGATACATCCCAACCTCCAATTGGTTGATTAAATGATTTTGTTTTGCAAAACATATATGACATATCTTTAACATTAGATACGTTCCATTTCGATATATCTCCATTAAACTCTTCTAACTCGTATCCAGCAAAACCATCGCTAAACAAATAAGACATATCAGTTATTTCGCTTACATCAATATGATTAAGATTACAGTTCCAACCTTTCCTTTCAACTTCTGCTTTAATAATTTCAACTAACTCTTCTTTTGTTTTAGGGAAATACTTATACACCGATATTTTACTATTAACAGATTTAGTCTATATTGAATCTAGCTAATCTAGGTGGTCATCATCTAAATCTGTTAATAAATTTATATTATTGCGTTCTGCTAATCCTCTTAAAATTCCTCTATTTATTGCTTCTAATAACTTCTTCATAATTTATTTCTTTATTCCTTTTGGCTTATATTCTTGTTTTATTGGACACGCGTGGAACATATCGACAGTACTACATTTAGTTTTAATTTTCCATTTTGATAAATCTTGTTTGAATGATTTTGCACCATCAAACATACGATACATATCAGTAACATTACTAACATCCCAACCTCCAATTGGTTGATTAAATGACTTTGCATATTTAAACATATCGTCCATATGAGTTACATTAGATACATCCCAACGGTCTAACGGTTGATTAAATGAATATGCTCCATCAAACATACCTCCCATGTCTGTAACATTACTAACATCCCAATCTCCTATTGGCTGATTAAATGATTCATTTTCATCAAACATCCATTTCATATTTTCTGCATTAGATACATCCCATCTAGATATATCACCGTTAAATTCTCCTAATCCGTATCCAACAAAACTACTGCTAAATAACTTAGACATATCGGTTATTCTGCTTACGTCAATATGGTTAAGACTGCAGTTCCACCCTTTCCTTTCAACTTCTGCTTTAATAATCTAAACCAACTCCTCTTTTGTTTTAGGGAAATACTTATACAATGCATGTATTTTATTATTGATATTTTTAGTCTATAATGAATCTAGCTAATCTGGATCAATATCATCTAAATCAGTTAATAATTCTATATTATTTTCATTTAATCCTCTCAGAATGCCTCTATTTATTGCTTCTAATAAATGTTTCATATATTATTACATTTAATTATTTTATACCCATTGGGGTTTGTACTCTTCTTTTATTGGACAATGGTCAAACATAAAATTTGGACTGGCTTTAATAACCCAATTATTTAATGACTAATTAAATTTTTCTGCGCCATAAAACATAGCTTCCATATCAGTAACATTACTAATATCCCAATCACCAATTGACTAATTAAATTCTTTTGCATTTTTAAACATCTTGTACATATTAGTAACATTACTAACATCCCAATCTCCAATTGGTTGGTTAAATTTTTCTGCGCTGTTAAACATTAATTTCATATCGGTAACATTACTAACATCCCAATCTCCAACTGGCTAGTTAAATTCATAAGCACGATAAAACATCCATGCCATATTAGTAACATTACTAACATGCCAATTACCTATTGGCTAGTTAAATTCGTTAGCGCCATAAAACATAGCTTCCATATCAGTAACATTGCTAACATCCCAATCTCCAATTGGCTAGTTAAATTCATATGCGCCATCAAACATACCCGTCATTTTAGTAACATTGACCACATCCCAATCTCCAATCGGCTAATTAAATGTCGTATTGGAAAACATACAGAACATATTAGTAACATTGCTAACATTCCAATCTCCAATCGGCTAGTTAAATGATTCTGCTTCGTTGAACATTTCTGACATATTAATAACGTTGCTAACATCCCAATCTCCGATTGGCTAATTGAATACAGCAGCATGGTGAAACATACTTTCCATATTAGTAACATTAGAAACATCCCATAATTCAATATGTCCGTTAAAATGAGAATCATAAAATAAATCAGACATATCTGTAATGTTAGATGTATCAATCCAGTTAAAATTACCGTCATCACCAAATAGTTCCTAACCAATTTCAATTAATTGATATAGATGGTCTTTGTCATTAGCTTTAATTAACCCTTTAAAATTATCAAAATTTGCAGGATCGTTAATTAGCTACTTTAATCTATCGTGTATTTTACCAGACTGAATAGCGGCAGTTAGCTATCCTTTAATTGAATAATTAATTTTATTATTTATAGTTTTATTCTATATTGAATCTAACTAATCTAGATTTTCGTCATCTAAATCAGCTAATAACTCTATATTATTTTCGCGCAAACCTCTCAGAATTCCTCTATTTATTGCTTCTAATAACTTCTTCATATTATTCTATTCCTTTTGGTTTATATTTTTCTTTAATAGGACAGCAGACAAATACAAAATTTTTATAGCCATCCTTCTTAATATTCCAATTATTTAATGGCTAATTAAATTTTTCTGCGTCATAAAACATGTAAGACATATCTTGTACATTAGATACATCCCAATCTCCAATCGGCTAATTGAATTTCTTAGCGTGCGAAAACATTTCTGACATATTAGTAACATTACTAACATCCCAATTTCCTATAGGTGAGTTAAATTTGTATGCACACGAAAACATACTTTCCATAGTAGTGACATTACTAACATCCCAATCACCAATGGGCTAATTAAACGTTTGTGCATTATTAAACATCCATGACATATTAGTTACGTTAGAAACGTCCCAATTTCCAATTGGCTAATTAAATTTCTCAGCGTATTCAAACATCTTTGACATATTAGTTACGTTAGATACATCCCAATTCCCAATAGGTTGGTTAAATGATTCTGCATTTGCAAACATACTTTCCATATTTTCAACATTAGAAACATTCCAATCTCCAATTGGCTAATTAAATTCACAAGTGTGTCCAAACATACCTCGCATACTGGTAACATTGCTAACATCCCAATCTCCAATTGGCTGATTAAATTTTTCTGCACAATAAAACATGTATGACATATCAGTAACATTAGAAACATCCCATAATTCAATATGTCCGTTAAAATGAGAATCAAAAAATAAATCAGACATATCTGTAATGTTAGATGTGTCAATCCAATTAAAATTGCCATTATTACCTAATAGTTGTTGACATATTTCAATATAGTCTTCAAGCTACGTTTTATTAGTAACTTTTATGATACCTTTAAATTTATCATAATTATTTGGATTATTAAGTTGTTTTTTTAACTCAGTATCTATATGCTTTGTTTGAATAGCCTATAATAACTTGCGCCGCACTGTCATTATAGAACAATCTATTTTATTATTCATAGATTTAGTCTATAATGAATCCATCTAACCTAGATTGTCATCATCTAAATCAGTTAATAATTCTATATTATTTTCATTCAAACCTCTTAGAATACCTCTATTTATTGCTTCTAATAAATGTTTCATATTATTTAAATCGTTGGTTTATATTTGTTGTATATAGGACAACCATAAAACATATCTTGTGTAATAGCCCTGCTACTGATAGTCCAATTATTTAATGGCTAATTAAATTTGTATGCACCCAAAAACATACCTTCCATATTCGTAACATTGCTAACATCCCAATCTCCAATCGGCTAGTCAAATTCATAATCATGACTAAACATTAATTTCATTTCACCAACACTTGAAACATCCCAATCTCCAACAGGCTAGTTAAATGATTCTGCTTCACAAAACATGCCTCTCATATTAGTAACATTGCTAACATCCCAATCTCCAATTGGTTGATTAAATTTATATGCATATCGAAACATATATGACATATCTGTTACATTGCTAGTATCCCATAATTCAATATGTCCATTAAATCTTTTATTTTCATAAAATAATTTAGACATATCTGTAATTTTGCTTGTGTCAATCCAATTAAAATTGCCTTTATTACCTAATAGACGCTGTCCTATTTTAATTAATTCTTTTAAATGTTCTGTATCATTAGCTTTTATAATACTTTTAAATTTATGAAAATTGTCAGGGTCGTTAATTATCTATTTTAATCTACTATCTATGCTGCCCGTCTGAATAGCGACAATTAACTATAATTTAATTGAACAATCAATTTTATTATTAACACTTTTAGCCTATATTGAATCTATCTAATCTAGATTGTCGTCATCTAAATCAGATAATAAATTTATATTGCTTTCATTTAAGCCTTTTAGAATTCCTCTATTTATTGCTTCTAACAATCTCTTCATAACACTATTTTAACTTTCGTTTTTCTAGTTCTCTATATACGATATAATTGTATTAATTTCATCTAATGAAAATAATGATAATAAGCCTTCGTCACTATGTATAAATGCAATTGGTTGGTAATTATAACTATCCTCTTTAACGCCTAATGCCTTCTATTTAAATACTGTTGATATATAAATTTCACGAATTCCACATGTATGTGTTTCGTCCCTTTTATTGTTCCATGTTATTCTATCAATAGGATTCATAAATGGCATAAATTTACAAGTTATTAATGGAATATACCCTAACGCTGCAAAAAAATCACTTTTTTTGAACGTGTTTTCATAATAATATGATTTTGATTTATCTGGATATACATTAAATCCTGTTAGTGCATCAATCAATTTATCTAATATCACTCTAGATGGGTTCTTTACAAAGTTAGTAGGTCTATGCTCTTTAGGAATAGTAGTAAAATCATCAAAATTCTATAAATCCACTACATTGCTAACGTCCCATTTCGATATGTCGCCGGTAAAGTGGGCGTGCTAAAACATCTTATTCATGTTTTTTACGTTAGACACATCCCATTTGGATATATCGTCATTAAATCTAGATTCTCTAAACATATATGTCATATCAGTAACGTTAGAAACGTCCCAATTAGATATATCCCCGTTAAAATGGTCAAGTAAATAAATGTTAGTAAATAGCCTAGACATATTGGTTATATTTGATGTATTTAACCAATTAAAATTTCCACCGTTGCCTAACAATTTTGTTCCTGTCCTAATAATTTTAGAAAGTTCTTGTAATTTATCTGCAGCGTTATCACTATCAACAGTGATAAATCCCTATAATTCCTTAACGTCTGCGCTAGTATTAATTATATATCGTAAATGTGTTGTTATTTTTTTCGTTTCTAATGCAATTTTAAATTCTTTTTTATATTGGTCGTATATTGCAATTTTATTATTAACACTTTTTGTCTATATTGAACCTAATTGGCCGTCCTCTATATCATCCAAATCTGATAATATATTTACACTTTCATCTAATTTATTAGCTGGGACCCCGTTCATGAATTTCTCTAAATTTTTTGGATAGTTTTCTTTGTGAACGCCTGAGCCAAAAAACATTCCATATATTTCATTATTATACTAAATATGATAATTAATATTTAAATTATATAATGGTTGGCAATACGATTCGGCAAACATGAACATCCCGTTAAAATTTGTAACATTGTGTACATTCCAATTATCTATTGGCTAATTAAATGATCTAGCTGCCATAAACATTGCTTCCATATTTGTCGCACTTGACACGTCCCAACCACCAATTGGCTAATTAAATGCATGGGCTTCATTAAACATTCTATTAAAATCTTTAACATTTGAAACATCCCATAATTCAATATGTCCATTAAACTTAGTATTCTCTTCAAACAATTGACTCATATCAGTTATATCACTTGTGTCAATCCAGTTAAAATTACCATTATTGCCAAATAATTTCTAGCCAATTTTAATATATTGTGCGAGCTATTTTTTATTAGTGGCTTTTACGATGCCTTTAAGCTTATCAAAATTATTAGGATTATTAACGGCGTCTTTTAACTCTTTATCTATACGCTTTGTTTGAATAGCCTATCGTAACTGTTTTCTCAATATAATATCACGTACATCCGTCATGTCATTAATAGATTTAGTCTATATTGAATCTAGCTAACCTAGATTTTCATCATCTAAATCAGCTAATAATTCTATATTATTTTCGTTTAAACCTCTTAGAATACCTCTATTTATTGCTTCTAATAACTGTTTCATATTAAGTAATTATTAAAATTTTGCTTTATATTCTTTTTTTATTGGACACCACCAATACATGCTATAATGATATTTTACATTCTTAACATTCCACTATGATATGTCTTGATTAAACTAACTGCTCCAGTAAAACATTTCTGACATATTAGTAACATTACTAACATCCCAATCTCCAATTGGTTGATTAAATTTTTCTGCACAACAAAACATACCTGACATATTGTTGACATTACTAACATCCCAATCTCCGATTGGCTGATTAAATTTTTCTGCACAATAAAACATAGCTGTCATGTCAGTAACAGCACTAACATTCCAATCTCCAATCGGTTGATTATATGCACGTGCACGATAAAACATTACATACATATTAGTTACGTTAGAGACATCCCACTATGATATGTCTTGATTAAAGTTGGTGCAATCAAAAAACATACGACCCATATTAGTGACATTATTAACATCCCATAATTCAATATGTCCATTAAATGTGTTATTTTTATAAAATAAACTGGACATATCAGTAATTTCACTTGTGTCAATCCAATTAAAATTACCATCATCGCCGAATAGTTGTTGTCCAATTTCAATTAATTCTTTTAAATGTTTGGTATTTTTAGCTTTTATTAATCTATTGAATTTATAATAGTTTTTTGGATCATTAATAGTATTCTTTGTCTGTTCAGATATTTTTCTGGTTTTAAGTGCAACTAATAGCTGAAATCGCACAGTGTCAATATCGAAGGATTTAGTCTATATTGAATCTAGCTAACCTAAATTATTGTTGTCTAAATCAGATAATAATTCTATATTATTTTCATTCAAACCCCTTAGAATTCCTCTATTTATTACTTCTAATAATTGTTTCATGTGTACTAAAGTTTGTATTATGATTTTTAATTAATCTTTTTATATTTATAATAATTATATTATCTACTAGCTGACGTAGGCGCAATATTAATTGAACAACAAATAAATTCGGTTGAACAGAAATTCTGTTCAACCGATAACACTAATATCCAAATTTGGTATATCTTATTTTTGACATATGTCAAATACTATTTTTTAGGGTAATACTTTTTGTCCTGTATTGTGACACTTCTAAATATTATTAGTTCAGCTATTTTATAAATTTGGGTTTATATTCTTTTTTTATAGGACAATAGAAAAATATACGGAAATACTGGGTAACGTTGCTGGCATCCCAATCTCCAATCGGCTAATTAAATTTTCTTGCGTTGTTAAACATCATTTCCATATTAGTAACGTTGCTAACATCCCAATCTCCAATTGGTTGATTAAATTTTGTTGCGCCGTCAAACATGCTGCACATGTCAGTGACATTAGAAACATCCCAATCTTCAATCGGCTAATTAAATTTACGAGCATAGCAAAACATACTGTACATATATTCTACATTACTAACATCCCAATCTCCAATCGGCTAATTAAATTTACGAGCATAGCAAAACATCATTGACATATCAGTAACATTACTAACATCCCATAATTCAATATGGCCATTAAAACTGGCATTAAAAAATAGTTGAGACATATCAGTAATTTCACTTGTGTCAATCCAGTTAAAATTACCGTCAGTACCAAATAATTTCTAACCAATCCAAATTAGGTTTTTTAAATGATCTTTATCATTAGCTTTAATTAACCCTTTAAATCTATCAAAATTTTCTGGATCATTAATTAATTGTTTTAATTCATTAGATATTTGTTCAGTATTAATAGCATTAATTAACTGCTGCTTAATTAACTATATATAACCAACTATTTTATTGTTAACACTTTTAGTCTATATTGAATCCATCTAATCTAGATTTTCATCATCTAAATCAGCTAATAATTCTATTGCATTTTCATTCAAACCTTTTAAAACCCCTCTATTTATTGCTTCTAATAATTGTTTCATATATAAAAATATATATTTTTAATTTATTTAAATTTTGGAACGTGTTTAGGCCGCTGTAATTTATCACAAAAAACAAACATATCTTTCCACTCGAAATTAAATCGTCGTATATCCCATGTCGATAAATCCTAATCAAAACTATATGCACCGTAAAACATGTTGTCCATGCGTTCAACATGTGATATGTCCCAATTATTTAATGGCTAATTGAAATTGCAAGCATATTTAAACATCCCTTCCATACTATGTACACTACTAACATCCCAGTTATTTATTGTCTAATTGAATGTCTTTGCATAGCAAAACATGTTTGACATATATCTTACATTAGAAACATCCCAATCTCCTATCGGCTAATTAAATTTTGTTGCCCAAAGAAACATGTCTGACATATTAATAACATTAGAGACGTCCCAATCTCCAATCGGCTAATTAAACGATTTCGCTTTGTAAAACATACTGTCCATCGTTGTAACATTAGAGACATCCCAATCTCCAATTGGCTAATTAAATTTTTCTGCGTAATAAAACATACTTGCCATCGTTGTAACATTAGAAACGTTCCAATCCCCAATTGGTTGATTAAATTTTGTCGCATTTTGAAACATATATGACATATCAGTAACATTAGAGACATCCCAATCTCCAATTGGTTGATTAAATTCATCTGCACCCATAAACATACCTCGCATATTAGTAACATTGCTAACATCCCATAATTCTATATGTCCATTAAATGTGTAATTACCAAAGAATAACGCTGACATATCTGTAATACCGCTAGTATCAATCCAATTAAAATTGCCATCATCGCCGAATAAATTCTATCCAATCTAAATTAGTTCTTTTAAATGGTCTTTATTATTAGCTTTTACTACATTTTTAAATCTATTGAAATTTTTAGGATTATTAACCTATGACTTTAACTACTCTGTTATTTTTCCTGTTTTAACAGCATACTATATTCTCTAATGGACAGTGTCTATTTTTGTATTTAACGATTTTTGTGATAACGGCATAATCTAATCTAAGTCGTCATCATCTAAATCACTTAATAACTAAATATTTTGTTCGTTTAATGCATTTAAAATTCCTCTATTTATTGCATTTATTAACTTAATCATATTAAATTAATTTTAAAATTTTATATATTAAATGTGTGGTTTATATATGTCGCGAATTGGGCAATTAAGAAATATGCGTGTTAGACTTGTTGTGTCATTAATATTCCAATTTGATATATCCTAATCAAATGCACTAGCACCCTAAAACATACTGAACATATATTCTGCATTACTAACATCCCAATCGCCGATTGGCTAATTAAATTTGGCGGCATTGCAGAACATCGTTGACATATCAGTAACATTGCTAACATCCCAGCCTCCAATTGGCTAATTAAATTCAACAGCGCCGTAAAACATATGTGACATATCAGTAACGTTACTAACATCCCAATCTCCAATTGGTTGATTAAATTTAGCTGCATCACAAAACATATGTGTCATATCAGTAACGGTAGAAACATCCCAATCTCCAATTGGCTAATTAAATTCAACTGCATGGCAAAACATGTTGTACATATATTCGACATTGCTAACATTCCACTTTTGTAAAGGCTAATTGAATGCAGTAGTATTATAAAACATAGCGTGCATATCAGTAACATTGCTAACATCCCAATCTCCAATAGGCTAATTAAAATCATGCTTTCTAAAAATATTATTACCTGCGAACATTTCTGACATGTCAGTAACCTTGCCAGTATTCCATTTTCCGATAGGTTGATTAAATTTCGTAGCGCCCTTAAACATTTGGTTCATATCAGTAACATTAGAAACATTCCAATCTCCAATAGGCTAATTAAATTTTTCGGCGTGTAAAAACATCTATGACATATCTGTTACATTACTAGTATCCCATAATTCAATATGTCCATTAAAATGATAATTATTATAAAATAACTAAAACATATTTGTTATTTTAGATGTATCAATCCAATTAAAATTGCCGTTAACACCGAATAATTTCTAACCAATTTTAATTAATTGTTTTAAATGGTCTTTATCAACAGCGTTAATAATCCCTTTAAACTTATCAAAATTTGCTGGGTCGTTAATTATCTGTCTTAAATGACTAGTTATATTACCATGCTGAATAGCTAATTGTAATTGACGGACAATTGCATTATATTGATTATTAATGCTTTTAGCCTATATTGAATCTAACTAATCTATGGTGTCATCATCTAAATCTGTCAATAACTCTATATTATTTTCATTTAAACCTCTTAGAATACCTCTATTTATTGCTTCTAATAACAAATTCATAAATAATTTTAATTTTTTAACATTTTTGGTTTATATTCATATTTTATTGGGCAATCGGTAAACATATGATGCACATATTCAGCATTGCTAACATCCCATTGTGCAATTTCCTAATTAAATTTTTGTGCATTATAAAACATATATTCCATATCTTCTACATTACTAACATCCCAATCTCCAATTGGTTGATTAAATGAATATGCACCACAAAACATATGTGACATATTTTCAACATTACTAACGTCCCAATTATTTAATGGTTGATTAAATTTTTCTGCGTAATAAAACATATATCTCATATTAGTGACATTGCTAACATCCCAATTTCCAATTGGTTGATTAAATTCTTTTGTAAAATTAAACATACCTGACATATCAGTAACGTTGCTAACGTCCCAATCTCCAATTGGCTAATTAAATACTGATGCACTATAAAACATACCTTCCATATTAGTAACATTACTAACATCCCAATCTCCAATTGGTTGGTTAAATTTTTCTGCGTTGCTAAACATATTGCTCATATCTGTAACACTGCTAACATCCCAATCTCCAATTGATTGATTAAATGATTCAGCACTATAGAACATCCTCCACATGTTAGTAACATTACTAACATCCCATAATTCAATATGTCCATTAAATCTTTTATTTTCATAAAATAAATTAGACATATCTGTAATTTCACTAGTATCAATCCAATTAAAATTACCAGCATATCCAAATAATTTCTAACCAATTTCAATTAATTTTTCTAAATGTATTATGTCATTAGCTTTTATAACGCTTTTATATTTATGGAAATTGTTAGAGTCATTAATTATTTCTTTTAGCCTTTTAGATATTTTACCTGTCCGTATTGATACTTTTAATTGCTATTTAGTTGCATCATACTTATCGTTAATAGATTTAACCTATATTGAATCTAGCTAACCCAGTTCGTCATCCTCTAAATCAGACAATAATTCTATATTATTTTCATTCAAATCTCTCAGAATACCTCTATTTATTGCTTCTAATAATCTCTTCATATTATTTAAATTTCGGTTTATAATCTTTATCTATTGGACAACCTTTAAACATGCTGTCATACTGAATAACTTTACTAACATCCCATTTATATAATGGCTAATTAAATTTAAGTGCACCCCAAAACATGTGCGTCATAGTTGTAACATTGCTAACATCCCAACCTCTAATTGGCTAATTAAATTCCTTAGCAAACTTAAACATCCATGACATATTAGTGACATTACTAACATCCCAATTACCTAATGGTTGATTAAATTTATATGCGTGCCAAAACATACAGTACATATTAGTAACACTGCTAACATCCCAATCTCCAATTGGCTAATTAAATTCCTTAGCATCTTGAAACATATATTGCATATCAGTGACATTACTAACATCCCAATCTCCAATTGTCTGATTAAAGCTGTCAGCACTAGAGAACATACCCCACATGGTGGTAACATTACTAACAGCCCATAATTCAATATGCCCATTAAATGTGCTATTTTCAAAAAATAAATTAGACATATCTGTAATGTTAGATGTGTCAATCCAATTAAAATTTCCATCATCACCAAGTAATTCCTATCCAATTTTAATTAATTCTAATAAGTGGGTTCTATCATTAGCTTTTATAACACTTTTATATTTATGGAAATTGTTAGAGTCATTAATTATTTCTTTTAGACTTTTAGATATTTTACCTGTTCGTATTGATACTTTTAATTGCTATACAATGGCGTCATACTTATCATTAATAGATTTAACCTATATTGAATCTAGCTAACTTAACTCGACGTCATCTAAATCAGCCAATAATTCTATTTTGCGTTCATTTAATCCTCTAAAAACACCCAGATTTATTATATCCAACAATTTTTTCATCTTGAAAAATAGCATAAAATTTATAAATTATTTATTATGTAAAATAAATAATATATAAAAACGAATAGTATAAAAGTTTAAGTATGAAGTTTCCTTTTGAGTTATCTGAATAGCGTTTATCTATATTATCGGCAGAAGATAAAGCATTATACGAATATGAGCATTCACAATTTTTTAGTGTTACTGAAAAAGAAGAAGCAATACGTCAATATTAGAAAGCTATATTAGAACGTCAAGGTTATTATTTAACAGAAATTAATAATGATGACGAATATGACGATATGTCAGAAAATGATAAAATAGTAATGTCAGAAGAGTTAGCAAAATTCGAATCAAAAGTAATTATTGACGAATTATATAGTATATTAGCAGAATATATGGATGATGGACTAACACAAGAAGATATGGATGCTATTAAAGAAATTGTTATTTCTGAATTAAATACCCCTGCGGAATCATTGAATGAAGCGTAGTTAAATGAAGCTGAAGGTCATGATATGACTTATTGGATGAACAATATGGGTTGGTTAGGAACATTAGCAAGTTCGTTATTAACTGGAATTTTTGGTGGTATGGTTGCATTAATCATGGCAGGAAAAACTAAAGCTGCGGTGCAATCATTAGAAAATTATATGAATAAATTAGTTGAATTAACCGATGATGGCGTTCATAAAAAGAAGTCAATTATTGGCGCATTATTTTCTAAATTAGGAGTAAATAGACGAGATTAGGAAAGAGCGTGCTTTAGAGATATTCAAGAAAAATATTCTAAAGAAATTGCATGCAATGTAATGACATTAGTTAAAGGATTAGGTTTTGTTGGACCTAAATGTGATGCAGCAATTTAGGATATTGAAAATAAAAATTATAATAACGGCGGTCTATCATATTTTTATAATATCGCTGAACAAGTAAATAGATTATCAAATAATATTTAATTAAATATATGAAAATACGAGTTAAGAAATAGAATCATGCATTATTTGAAGATACTTCTACTACTCAACAACCTAGTGGACAACCAGACACTCCACAAGTAGTATCAGATGATCCTGCAATTGTTGATAGTATGACAGATTTGGCAAAAGGTGAATATTTGTTAGAAAAGAAAAAGCAATATATGAATATTTAGATGCAATTGCCAAGTGCATTTGCGGGACCTATCGATTTGCCAGATGCTCCATTAGATTTATATAATTTAATGCAAGATATTAATACAAAGAAATTTTAGAATATTAAAGATGTTTTAAAAGACCCTAAAAAAACCTTTGATGCTGCACCAGATATAGCATATAAAGCATTTGGTGATTTTACTGGTGAACTTAATTTTAATTTAAAACCATAGAAAAAAGAAAAAGCGGATGTTGTCACTCCACCAAATGGTAAAGACGATAATGCAGCAAATTAGTCATCAGCAAGTGATTCAGCTACTACAACAAAAGATGATGACTCAGAAGAACTTGATAAACTCGAACAAGCAATGCAAGATACTTCTACAGAAGATACTTCTACTGGTACAGTTGCAGACTCACTAGTATATAATTATAATAATTCATTAAATGAATCAATTTTTGGTGTAGGTTCGTTTTTAGGAAAATGCTTTACTGGTGTTACTGCTGGAGCATTGTCAGGCAGTGCAGGCTTTTTAAGTGGTGCTGCGCCAGCAATGGCAGGTTTATTTGGATTAGGATATGTTGGACAAAAGGCATTTGGTGATGTTACTGGAAATGGTGGTATTGAAGATGATAGAGAATTAAGCGCAGGTGCAAGAGTAACAAGTAATAAAGGTGGAAAAGGTGGATATGCTGGTGCAGACGTAATTGGAGCAATTGATTGGTATTTAAAAAATATTGGTCAAAGCATTAATGTAGTATTAGGTAGAATAACAAATGCAAAAAGTGGTGTCAATATTGTAAAAGATATTAATACATTTGCTACAAAAACTGATGCAGAAGTTCATACATATTTAAAAGCAAATGACGAAATAATTAGAAAAACTCGTGAGAATAATGAACAAATTATAAAAGCAGAAAGAGATTCCGCTTTTAAAGACTTAAAGCAAGCTGCGTTATCTAAATTAACGATGCTTAGTTTATCTGGCAAAATATCATCTGACAGTGAGAAAAACGAATTAGCGGAATTATATTAGAAAGTATATAATTTTAAATCAAAAGACCAAGAAAAATTAGCAAAAATAGCAAACTTAACAAGTTCAGCATTAACTATAGAAAACGTTAAAAAAATTGTAACGGGTAAGAACGAATCTATTAATATTTCTAGTGTAAACCAATTAAATGAGGAGGAAGATAATTTTGTAGGCGACACTGTAGATTTAACAAAACCTGACGTGGATTTTGATGCATATTATAGAAAGATATATGAACATTTTAGCAATATAATGGTTGACTTATTTCCTGCTAGAGCGCCTGAAGATTTACCAGGTATTAAAGCAGCAAAAGAACAAATGAATAAGTTAAAGGAAGGGGCAACAAAAGAAATTACGGCAAAAATTGAACAAGTTTGCCGTGTTGCTAATTCAGGAAGTTCTAATTTTGCAAGCAATAGCGATATGGGAACTAAAATTGCATCATTTATTTCTAAACACCCAATGAAAGCTGCAACGTTAACTAACTTATGGACTAGACACGAAGCTGACTTAGACTCTCGTATTGAAATGAGAATAGAACAAATGACTAATTATGGAGATACAACTCATATTATGGGTTGGGCTGCTAATGTATGTCAAACAGTCGTACCTGAAGTTATCGCTAGAATGTTAACGTATCGTTATGCACTTCAATTATTAAAAAATAATAACGTGTACTCATATACATCTTTACAAGAACAATAGTTTAATAAAGATTGGGAAAATGAGGACCAAGATGTATTCATTAATAATATCAAAACAAAAATTAAGTACTTATTAGCAAATTATGGTAAAGTATTGTCAGATGACGGAAATACTGCAATTGCAATAATAAATGAAAAAAATGAATTTGCATTAACAGGTGTAGCAATACCATATACAATATTCTTATTATTTAATATCGTTAAAGGCAAAAATAGAAAATTCGAGGATAGTATAATTGGTACAAGTGGTCTATTAATAAACAATGCACCTGGTAAGGAGAATTTATTTATTGATGCATTCATTAACATTTTAACATTAAACAAATAGTCTAATTTAATATTTGAGTTTAATAAAGTTGATGAATTAATTAAATTATTTGATATAAATAGAAAGAATTTTGAACATATTAAAAAGTCATACACTACTATTACTCAATTAGCAGAAGCAAATAAGCAAACATTAAATAGCGATAATATTACTAACACGATTTCTTTATTATATTCAACTAATAGTACAAATGTTCCATGGATTAAAAGTTATTTAGAAAATAAAGATGAATGGACTAATATTATAGATGAATATTTAAAAGATACTACAAATGCTGAAAATAAATCTAAAGTTAAAAAGCTAATTAAAGGATATGAAAAAGCAACTGACATATCTACAATGGTCGTTAATCCAGAATTATTTATGGCTACTACTCCATATGATTATTATTCAAATATCATTTGTATATATAAAGCATTAGGCTTAAATATGGTTACTGAGTATGGAGAAAAGTATAAATCAGAAATAGTTAATATTTGTAATGTAACAGAAGCTATATCTAAATTAATTATAACAAATGCATTATTATTTAATACTGTTTCAACAAAGGATGAATCTGATTTCAAATAGATTATTAAATTATATCAAAATATGAAGCAAAATCAAGATGAAAACTCTGTAGTTGAATTCTTAGAAAACTTAGATGAGGGATTATCAAATGATTTCGATTTTGAAGAATTAAGTGAAGTTCTTAAAGATAAAAATATTTATACAGACGATACTGTTGGAATTCTTCCTAATTTAGAAGAAAATATTAAAAATATTGTCGATTTAGATGAAATTACCAATATTGAAATCCCTGTTAATTTAGATGGTATAGTTGATACATTAGAGACTGTAGTAGAAGGCGTTAAATCTTTAACAGATTTGTTAAATATTGAAAAAATTGATGATATAGAATTTATTGATGATAGTGTTAACGAAAATACAGTAAAAGAATTTAAAGAAATTTTACGTTATGCATTTGAATATACTATTGCTGATATACAGTCTCACTCAGACGATGACGTTAAAATTGATGAAATTAATTCAATATTAACTCAAAATTTATGGTTAATTTCAACAATATACAATAAGTATTTTAGTGATGAAGCGTCATTTAATGTTATAGATGAATTAAAAACAGAGTTTAATAAATTATATAATAACTGCGCAGATGAATTTAATGCATATATTGAAAACTATAGTGATATTAATAGTATTGATACATTTGCTAATAAAATACTTGATACCCTTAATTTTAATTCATTAAATGGCATATTAAATAGTTCAGAAATTACAACAGTCGAAGAATTAAATAATAAATTAATAGAAATAGTTAAGCAATACAATATAGCAAATAGAGGTGATAAATCATTGGTTAATAAATATATTGAATGTATTAATGCATTATATAGTGAAAAAGAAACTAAATGGCAATCATTTAATAAGTTAATAACATGCATAAATGAAGTAACTGCACCACAAAATGAACAATAGTAATTATTATGGATGAATTGTATTTTTTAGAAAATTCATATATTTTTAAAAATAGTATTTTAAATGAAGCTATTATATCATCAACATCATTAAATGATTAGGTAGACAAATTTGGTGAATATATTAGTGTAGAAAATAATGCTAAAAATTTCATAAAAAAGTTATTGTCAATTAAACTTGACAAAATGGCATATGACTAGTATAAAGATGAATGGAAAACACGGGATATTATTCCAGATTTAGCAGTATACAATTTTACAGCATTCGATTTTACTAAAAATACTACAGAATTGTTAAATTTTGTTAATGAAGTTACCTCAGCTAATATATAGAATCCAATAATTACACAAATTAATGATTTAATACCAGAGGTAACAAGTGAAATAGTAAAATATATAAATATTAATTTTAGTGATTTAAAATTAAAATAGGACGTAACAGTATATACAATTTTTTCAAATAAAAATTATGAAAATTTAGATAATGTAATTAATGCATTATTTGACAGTCCTAATAACGATGTTGCTGCAGAAGCGATATTTAACTTATATACATAGTATAGTCAGTTTGAAAAATTTAATAAATTATTAGACCTTTTATATTGTAAAAATAAATAATTAAAATGATGAAATTAAAAATAAAGAAAGCAAATAAGTTCTATTTGGTTGAAAATGATACTGCATCAACAGATTCAAGTGTAGGAACATCTAATAATGACGATATTTTTACAATAAAAGATGCTGACAGCGAATTTTTATAGAATTTTAAAGAATACTGTCAATCTGCTGTTAATAACGCAGAACAACCAACAAGTGAAGATAAACCAGAAAATACTTCAACTGCTTCTGAAAATATTCCAAGTAAAGAAAGTCAAGAAAAAATTGATAAATCCGCAGAAGAGTTGAAAAAAACTGCAGCAGGTATAGCAGAAGAAGAAATAGTATAATAATAAACTATGGAATATAATAAAGAGGAATTTATATATAATTTAACTAAAATACAATCAATTAGAGATAGTATTATCGATTTGTATGATAATGCATTGTATGAACCCGCATGGAATGATGATACTATTAATGAATTTGAAAAGTATTTAGAAGAATATAATGTGTTATTGTCAAATATCAAAAATGTTATTCCAACATTAAAATATAGAAGTGATGAAGGCAAAAAGAAGTTTTTAAAAGTTTTTGAAGAAACCATTGTCGCTGATAATAAAGTATTTAATTTGGTTAAAATACGTCATGAAGCATATATTGTATATAGAACTAATAGAAAATCGTTAATAACTCAATTAAACGATGTTGTAGGTTTTGTTAAGAAAAAACCTAAGAAAAATAACATCGAGGTATTTAATTATTTTAATGATAAATGTGCAAAAGTTCCATTATATAAGAATGCAAATACTGCTGGCCATATTAGTTATGCTAATGAAGAAGTATTATCTAAATGGCTTAAACAAGCAAATCCTGTTAATATCACTGAAGAAATTAATTAGTCTGTTAGAACAGAATCAATATATGATATTAGAGAAGTATATGCAATATTTAATGCATATGTTAAATGCAGAAAGTATGTGTTTGCAATCTTTAATATGATTACTTCAACTAGCGAAATAAATGGTTATGATAAATGGCATACTATATTAGATGATTATTGCTAGGCAGATTTAAATGATAAGCAATTAGAAAAGTTATATAACGCTGTTAATGCTGAAGACGATTTTATACCAGCTGATGATTATCAACAAATTATGGACGATAAAACATGGAATGCTAAAGGAATATATGAATCTTCTTTAAATGAATCATGGTTTGACGATGATATACGTGCATATAATGACAATATTAAAAAGAAGAACAAAGGTCTTATTTCTAAAATAAATATGTTGTCAGGTGATGCTAATGTATGTAAAGTTAAAACAAATGGTAAAGGCGTATTCGCAGCAGTAACATTTTATCCTGGTGATATTGTAGAAATTTGTCCAACTAGAAATATTGATAAGCATTCATTATATTCAAAGGATATGCGTGAAATGGTATTCGAAGTTGTAGCAAATTAGGAATGGGTATTACCATTTGGATATTGTCAATACTATGATTTATGTAACAATGACTTAACTGCAAATTGCTGTTTTATATGGGACCCTGTTTAGAGAGTCATCGTTATTAGAGCAACTGACAAAATTGCTAAAAACCAAAGGTTAGTATTAAATAATGTTAATACTGTGACAGCCGAATAAATTGCGCGAAAAAATTTTTGGAAAATATAAATAAATAATATATAAAATAATAAAATCTAAATAATTTAAGATTAAAAATTATGAAAAATTTTACAACTGTATATAATAATAGTAGAAAGCAAGTACTTGCGGAACGTTAGGCTATGTACGAAGCACAAAAAATTTCAATCGTTAATGTTCTTAAAGAAAATTATATGATTACAAAACCTATTTCTGAATTGCCTATGGATGCTCAAAAAGAGTTTGCATAGAAATTATTAGAATATTGGTCTCCTAAAACCGGTATTAATAAAGCTGGTGTAAAATTATTAAATGAAAATGAATTAACATTGTCTCCAAGATCTACAAAAGAAGACATTAAGTTATATATCCAAAAACAAGTGCGTAAACACCTTACAGCTATTACAGAATCATACCGTCAAAATAATGTACAAGCTGTAACAGAAGCATTTAAGTTAGATATTGAACCAATGATTCATAAGACACTTAAAGACACATTTGTTAATAATACTGTTTGGGAAATAATCTCTAACCGTATTAAATTAGGTTTAGATTAATCTTTATAGCAAGGATTAGTCTAAATTTGTTTATTGAAAAAGGAAATACCGCTAAACAATATAAACACCGGAAAGGGATTTAAAAATTAATATTTAATTATACTTATTTTTAAATCCCTTTTTATTATAAAATTAGTAATTATACAATTATAATGAAAAATATTATTAAACAAGCAATTTATAACTATTATAACAATATTAATGAAGCGGACATGAGTACTCGTGATCACCATAGAGTATAGATTGTACAAATTAAACCGTTAGAATATAAATTGAAATCAATGGGATATAAATGTACGTTATTATCAAAAAGTGCAAAAGAACTTAAAGGGGTGCAATACGATATGGTATTAAAACGTAATGACGGAGTTTCACGATATGTAAAAGTTATCAGACGTCGTAGAGCAACTGATACATCGAATGTAATGATTCCAATTGGTAAATTTGATGATAATACATTTACATTATTTGACGACCCTAAAATTAATGAAATATGTTTAATTTGTCCACCACATTTAAATTACGATCCATATGGACAAATAGTCGACAATACAAAAGCATGTTTTTTTGATAAAGAGCAAATATTAGATGCATATATTAATAATAAATTAAAAGCAGTTACTACCCGAGACGGCGATAGCATTGTTGTTCCAGATAGATGGGCAAAAGACAATGCAAAAGAAGTAGTAAGTTATAAGTACAAAAAATAATAGTATATTATGTTTAAACATAAATCGACATATACAACATTAAATAATGCTGCAAAAAATATAGGATAGTATATTAAAGAAAATGTTAATTTATTATCTGACATCGATAATGATATTGATTTGTCAAATAATATTACGTCAAAAAATATTAATAGTCTTATAGATGCTCGCCCGATAGCAAAACGGTAGATGATGAAACAGTGGTTAGTCGAATGCTATGAATCCAAAAATTATACAAAGGTATGGTCTACACTAATGGTAAAAGAATTAAATGATGAACGCAATTTTGAATTGTATAAATCATTAATTACTGCTAAAGACGGTCTGGAGTTAAAAAATATGGTTATCCACTTTATATAGATTCTTGGTAATGATGGTAATTTTAATTGGATAAACACTAGCAAAGTTAGAAGCTTTAGAGGGTTATTTCACGAAATGTATGAGTTCGACGGGCATATTGAATTATGGGATACTAGTAATGTTACTGACATGTCAACTATGTTTTACGATAGTATTACCTTTAATAGAGACATATCTAATTGGGATACTAGCAGGGTAACAAATATGTCATATATGTTTGGCACTGACGAGTATGATGGTAATATGTTTAATTAGCCTATTGGAAAATGGGATGTTAGCAGCGTTACTGATATGAAGCATATGTTTAATGGTCACGACAACGCATTTAACCAACCTATCGGAGATTGGGATGTTAGCAGCGTTACTAATATGGAATATATGTTTAGTGGGTGCTCAAGTTTTAATCAAGATATATCAAAATGGGATGTTAGCAGCGTTACTAATATGGAAGGTATGTTTCATGATGCTGTTAGTTTTAATCAACCAATTGGCAAGTGGGATGTTAGTAAGGTTGCTAATATGCGCGTTATGTTTAGTTGGTGTCCGTCATTTAATCAAGATATATCAAAATGGAATGTTAGTAACGTTACCAACTCTGAAGGAATGTTTGAAGACTGCGAGTCAATGCAATATATACATATTCCGACGTATTTTTAGTTATAAATCTAAATAAATCAAAATATATAAAACAATAACAGGCGTCATCCCGACGGCTGTTATTGAAATTGTTTTTAAAATTAGAATTTATTTATGATTTTTAAATATTGTGATTGTTGGCGGAGGCGGCAGGATTCGAACCTGCGGGCCCTTTAAAGGGGCCGGCTCCTTAGCAGAGAGCTGATTTAAACCACTCATCCACACCTCCAATAAAATATAAGACCACTTTCTTTATTATTTTATATATGAAATTTATAAAAAGTCTAAAATTATTTTTAAAAATTTTCTATATAAATTCCTGTTGTTTTTAATTTGATGGTGCAAAATTACAAAAAATTTTTGACAGGAAAAAATATTTTCATAATTTTTTAAATTTTTTTGTATAAAATGTATTTAAAAATAAAAATTAGGAAGGTTTATTATGACCTTCCTAATTTTTATTTAATAAATTAATATAACAAATTTTATATTAAATTATGTGTACTGATTAAATTTATAAACTCATTGTTATCGTTATATGTTACTATATATGCGAAGCCTCCGGATAAGCTGCCTGAAGTTAATAATTCAGCAGACTTAAAATATGTTACATATTCGTCATAATACTATTCTGGAACAAAAGCCACTCTAGGTGCTGCGTGTAAATAGTCATGAATAGCCATATTTCCACCCCATTCATTATATGGACAATAAAATGCAAATGCATTCGGGTCAATATTAAATGTATGTGGATATGCTGCATTAAAACGTATTAAATTTGCACCGCCAAAAGCATATTTTCCAATAGTTTTAAGAGTAGGTGGAATATCTATTATATACGCAACATATTTTTTAATGGTTTCCATATCCCAGCCGTACAACAAATTAACCCAGAGTCGTTTATTATACGCAAATGCATAATTGCCTACTTCGTGTGCTTGCAAAATTATTTTATTTATTTCCATGCTATCTAAATTACACTGCATAAATGCTCTATCACTTATACAAATTATATTATAATTTTCAATGTCATCTGACAAGCCAATAATATTATTTTCGTCAGTTGCTTCTTTACAGATTTGTACTGATCTTAAATATTCGCAGCCTTCAAACACCCCTTCTTCTATTTTACTAGGCGATTTTAAAAATATTACATTTCGAATGTCTTTATTATTTCTAAATGCATACTTTCCTATATATTCAATTGACGCAGGGAAAGCAAGTGTATATACTCCGCGGTCTACATCCAATCCAATTCCAGTATAAAAACTTAATGAGCCGTTGTATTTAATATTATCTCCATATATACTTTTAACTATTGGAAACTTATATGCAGACCATACAGCGTTATGTATTGTTCCTATTAACTCATATGTGCCAATTACAGTGCCTGCAACAGCTGTAGCAAACTCAGCAACTTCTAAAACATTTTTAAGTATTGGCGCAGAAATTTTAGTAACTATTTTTTTAGTTGCTCCTTTTACAAGGGTTTTAACTAACTCGACAGTTTTAGTTGCAAAGCTGCCCGGCGATATTGTTCTAATACGCTCAACTAAATATATAGCATTACCGCCAGTAATCCGTTGTATAAGTTTTGTTCCAATAACATTGTTATAATCAACAACCTCAATTGTATTGTATATATATTTACCAGCGTCATTACCATTACCAATAATCCATCCATTTTGTGTATACTAATTTATAGTATCATTAAAAATGCCAGCCATTTCATTCGCGTATTCATTAGCACTGTCAAGAATACCAGAGGTATTTACGACATTTGCGATCTATTCGTCTGTTGCTTCAAACGTAAAATTCTTAAAATTTTTCCAAGGGGGGTTATTATAATCTATTGGCTATCCATTTTGTGTAAATTCAAAATATCTAAAACTTTTTGTTTCTCCATCTATCTTAATAGTGCCATTTGTGATTACACTTTCGATCGATTCGTAATCTGGCATTTCAACACTCTATGTTGTACTTGTTGCCGGTGTAATGTTTGGATATGCTGCAATTAATGCCATGCTAGATATATATCCATACACAAATAATGCAGCCATTAAGATTATATTTTCTGACCATCTAAGTGAATTATATAAGTCGTATGCGTATCTATTAGTATTATCAAATGCGTAATCGCCAATAAATTTAGTTTTTGCACTGCAGAAGTTAATTGGCATTAAATCTTTACAATTCTAAAAAGCATGAGACTAAATAATTTGAAACGACTGTTCATTATTGTTAAACTCACGTAATTTCACACATTCAGCAAAAGCATATGGTTGTATAGTGCATTCTGCAGATGGGTTAATTTTATCATTTTGTCCGGCATGGACCTCTTTTAGTTTTTTATTTTTAAAAAAAGCATAATCTCCAATTTCTCTGAGTGACTTACACAATCCTAATGAAGTAAAAGACGGTATAGTAGATGCTCCACTGCAAGCATGAGGAGTAATACTCAAACTCTATATAATTCCTAAATGACCATTTGTGTAATTAGCTCCATATCCTCTATCTAACAGTTTGTAAAAAATTCGTTCGTTTCCATCAGATGGAATAATATATGAGTATAGCGCTTTGTGATTATATCCAATTTCTTCAGAATTAGCGTAGAATTGAAATCCAAATCCTTTAGCGTTTGCCATTCCTGCAAACTCGTTGTTTTTTATAGCTGAATTGTCAATAAGAGTGCCTTTAAAAGAATCTTTTGCAACATGCCATAATCCAGATGAAATAAATTTAGTTAAGTTAATACAATTTTCAAATGCACATGTTTCAATATATTCTATAGATTTTGGCAAATGTACTTCTGTTAAATTTGCGCAATATTTAAATGTATTTTTAGGTAGTATTGTCAACTAATTTGTATAGTCATCGTATACATTAAATACTACTCCGTCTCCGTAAGAGGAGAATATTGTTTCTTCTGCATATGCAGGGGTTGTATGCACACAAGGTATTGACGTATTTTCAAATACGCCTTGTCCTAATTGTGTTAATGCATATGGTAAATGAACAGTATTTAATTTCTAGCAATCTCTAAATGCTCTATTATCTATTACGGATAATTCGGCAGGATCGATAGGAGTACCTGCTAAATTAACAGTGGATAGAGATGACTTTGAAAATGCTAATTCTGGAATATTTTTCAATTTAACGTTTGACGTATATTCATTTAATGCAGAACCATAAAAGCAAGAATGCCCTAATTCAGTAATTTTAGTTAAATCGTTAAATTCTGATAGCATTATATTATTATAAAATGCTCTATCTTTTACTTTTATATTTTCAGTACCATTAATTGTAACACTTTCTAATTTTAAACAATTATAAAATGCGTCTGCATCCACTGTAAAAGTAGTATCGGTATTATTAAATACCACTTTTTTTAATTCTTGTAAATTATTAAAATGTGTATTACTTGTTTTAATAGGACTGTTAGTATTTGCATAATATGTAAGTCTAGGATAATCATTTAATCCCATTACAATATTACTATTAGAAATAATATTATTATTCTCTTCATATGCTTTTCCTGCTGTTAATGTAGAAATCTCTGTAGTATTTCTATATATAATATCTGGATCAAGTAAGCTAATTGATAATGTTCTATTACCCATTAATGAATTTGAATAACATGTTGCTTTTGATGCCTAATCAAAAAATATAGTATTAGGATAATTTGCTTTATATATAATTCTATATAATTTGTTGTCTACTTTTGTCCAACTCGCATCGAAATAATTATTTTCTACATTTTGTATAATTGTAGACTCATAATATTTAGTTGTAGTATTTCCTATTTTTACTGATACTGGAAAAATACTTTTACTATGCTCATCCACTTCTATTGTTAATGAATACCTTGGTGTAATTGTTACAGTATCACCATCAGTTACAATTTTTGCACTAACTGTTAATAAGCAGTCTGACGATGGCATGGTAAAATAGGCAGAACTGTTTCCGCTATGAGAACTGCCAGTATTGGTTACTGCTATATTTGCATTAGTAGTTAAATTAATAACTTCTATTAAATTATAGTACCCTTGTACAGCTAATGGCAATGAAGTAGAGTCAGATAAAATAATCTACTATTGCTCATTTGTTAACAAAGACTCACCATGATATTCTGTATATACATATACTTCACTGCCATTAGTGTCATAAATAACGTAGTTATTTATGTCAACTAAAACATATTCAGGGTCGCCAGCATAAGAAAAGTCTCGTTTTTTTGTATATGCGTCTATTGTATATACCGTCAACTCAATATTTAAATTAACTGTGCTATTTTCCTAAATAGCCCGTTTTGCTTGATCTGTATTGCCTGCAATAATAAAATCAGAATTGTTTACTTGTACGGCACACCTGTCGCAGTATTCTGTATCTTCTAGTATAGTGCCGTATAACATATAATTTGCATATGCGATATCAAATGTGATAAAACAATCAGATGTAATAATATAGTAGAATGAACCGTCCTTTCGTAAATCAATAGTATTTACATTTCCATTTTCATCTACTGGACCAATAATTGGATAATCGTCATCCTATTTTATATATGAACGTATTGCAACATTTGTTAACGGTTTGTTCTTTGATGTAATTTGTATTGTATCACCGATATGACATGTAATGTATGAGCGGCTATTATAGCTAAGCTAATCACTAGCACTAAGACCGTCGTTAACTTCACGGGATTTATAGTCAGCCGCATACGTGCCTGATACAATATCATATCCAGGGATATTAAATTTATCAAAACAATATACATCTATATGTGTTTCGTCAAAATATAATTTAACAGTATCTGGTTTTACAATATCTTCTTCTCTAACTAATCTATCGTCTGTGTATCCAGCAGATGGATAATTTAACGTACACCCAGGAGTGTGGACAGCTGTATCTTTAGAACAGCCATAATTAAAATGTTGAGAATTATTATGTAAAGTACCAGTAATTGGCTGCGTGCTATTTGGCATATTAACAGGAACTTCCATACCTTCATATGCTGACTCTATAGCACTTTTAGTTATTGTCATATCTGTTCCTTCTAAAGTATATACTTCACTTGTTAGGTTATCCTTAGTAAACTTATATAATGTACCATCTATTAAAACATCCCAAGTATTGTAATGAAATCCATAACGGATTTGTGAAACTGCTTCAGCGTCCCGTTTGACTGCTATACGATGATAATCTTTATTATTATATTGTATAGTATTAATCATAATTACTTATTTTCTAATTTTTCTATACGTGCAACCATATCTTTCATTAATTTAAAACATATTACTACTAATCTATCATATGCTAATGTTTTAACTCCATTTATTTCTTTAACTACTTCTGGGAAGAATTGCTCTATTTCTTGTGCAATAAGTCCAATTTCTAATTGAGTTTTACCTTTTAAATTATAAATTATATCTTGACATTTTTCTAAGACTCCATAGCATTTATCGATATCAAGATTACCTTTGACTTCTTTACAACGGATATCAGATACTTCATAAAATGAATTACCTTTAACGTCACCATTTATTTCAATATCTGCTGCGTTAATAATAATTTTGGAAGTCTTTTGTATATTTTCAATAATCTCTCTATCAGTAGTACCTATTGTGACACAATCGTTGGCACTATCATAAGTTAATAATGATTTTTTTTCGTTATTATTAACTGAATATATTAATGACTCTACATTCTAGGCAAACCCGATTCCACCCGTCATTATTGTTGAAGTAGAAACATCTGTACCTGCTAATGGTAAAAACTCTGCGCTAACCCAGTTGCGTGTATTGTTATTAATAGTATTGACTTCTGCTTTAGTATAATAATTACTTAAATCCACTTGAGTACCATCACCTGGCGTATCTGGTTCATCAGTAGAAGAATCCCAACCTGAGTCGTCACCACCGCCAAGCCAGGTCGCGTGACCACTATAATTTTCGTATCGTTTAGGACCCGCTAACCATAACTAATTGAATGAATTATCCTCTTCATCGAATACAAAATAAAAACTACCAATACATGCGTCAGCATAATCTGGTAATTTCTCCACCCTATAAAATTTAATTTGGTGTTGCTTATTTGCCATATTTAAAAATTACATTTTTAATATTTATTTTACACATAAAAAATGGGAAAGAATTTCTTTCCCATCTAGTATTAATTAAAATCATTAATTAATTCTTTTCTAAGTGTCTTTAAATCATCTAAATACATTTGTTCAATTGTTGTATTTTTGATATATTCTAATTCATTTTCAATTTCTTTATTTCTTTTTAATATCTCATCTTTTTCTTCTTGTGTTAATTTAGAAATTTGAACTTGTAATAAAGAAATTGGTAAATTATATGAAGTTAATTCTTCTTTAATATCTGAAATTTTTCTATTATTAATTATTAATTTTCCAGATGTAACTAACTCAATAAATTTACATAAATTAGAGTTATCTTCATATTGTTGTTCTTTTACTTTAACCAACCTATTTTTTCTATCATTATACTTAAATAATCTAAATTTAACAAAATATTCTATTAAATCCTCTTTAGTAGTAAAATGTTTAACTTTACCGTGTTCATCCAATACGTATAATAAATCATTAGGTACCATACTAGATAGCATAAATTTCTTAATAAGTTGGTCCTTTTTATCTGGTTGTGCTTCTCTCGATAATTTAGATTTATTAAATAAAATTCGATAATCAAGAATATCATCATGTGAAAAGATTTTCCAATCTTTTATATATCCGCTTTCTTTATACGAATTTAATTTCTTTTCGAATTTATTATATGTTACATCATATGGCAAATCTGAAATTTGTAGCACATCATTTTTTTCATCAATGCTATAAGCACCAATATTAAACCATCTATTAACTTCTGCATCCCATACAAACTTATCTTGTTTAATACCTCTAACGTATGGTCGAATTACCGTTTTAATTTTTCCGTTTTTTATAATATCAGTGCAAGCATCAATAATGTCAATAGGATTATATGAAAATGATGAAAATTTATAACCTGGTGCCATACCTTCATTTCTGGCACATAATGTTAATGGAATAATTGGCAAATAGTTAACTGGTTCTAAATATTCACCTTCATCAAAAACATATTCTAGTAAATCTTCATCAACCTTATATAATAATTTTGCATATTTTGATAATTTACAAAACAAATAACGTGGAGCTGCGCAGACATTTGGATCACGTAATGAACCGTGTTGAGATGGAATTTCTAATGGATTAAGATTGTCTAAAAATTCTGAACCTAATGTTACCGCAGTACCATATGCACTTTGGTCACCGTGTGCATACATTGAATGGACATAACAATCCCCAATTAATGTTGGTAATTTTTTCTCGCTTCCATCCTTTAACCCGCCTTTAAATGCTGCATGCAATAACTTTCTTGCACCAATTTTTAAGCCATCTATTCCTGGACAACAACGAGAACTAATAACGTAATTTGCAAATGAACGTACTTCATCATTTAAAAAATCAGATACCGTTCTTGTAATATTTCCGTTAGTTGTTTTTTTATAATTACTATCTAAATTTAATTTTCTCTTAATTGGCATATTATTAATCTAAAATCAATTTTATTATTCAACATCATTTTTCATTATTTCTTTACGCGTTTTAGCTTCTGTTTTACTATACCATGCGCGTATATTAATTTCTGCCATATCGTCCTTTGTGAAATAATGGAATGTCGGATGTTGTAGCATCTCTTTAAAATCGGGTGTTTCTAGTGAACCCAAACCCTTAATATATGTAATTCTATATCCCTTTAATTTGGATTCATCAGAGTGATAGTCTTCTATTCTGAAATACTTTTTAACTTCTTTCCCTTTCTTTGCAATTATAATTGGTGATACAGAACGACATACCATACCCTGTTCAATTAATTCTGGAAAACAAGTCATAAAGAAATTTAAAAATAATCCAGAAATAGAAAATCCGTCATAATCTTGGTCTTGTGCTAATACAATTTTTCCAAAATTTAAATTTTCTGCTAAATTACGTTCTCCCCATTGTAAGCCAATAATATTAATAATATCAGATAATTCTGGGTTTTTCATAATAGCTGTCGGCGACATACCATTAACATTTAAGATTTTACCTCTTAACATATATGCTGCTTGAGTTGCGGGAAATCTAGATACACGGAATCCACTTGCTGCAGATGCACCCTCGAAAATCCAAAGTTCTTTATCTTTTCGAACTTTTGTATTAGCATCAATAAACTTTTCAGAATTTTGAACTTTACATTTTGCTTGTTTATTTAACTTTCTAAGTGTTTTTTGGTCTTCTACTTCTGATTTTTGTTTATACCAGTCAATAACAATATTTACAATTTCAGATTTGCAACATTCTTTAATAAACTTATCTGGAATATTAAATTTATAATCTGCTTCCATAGAAAAACGTTCAACAGGTGTAGTAAGTTCTTCTTTAGTTTGAGAATTATAACTTGGATTTGCGACATGATATACGCAAAACATTGTATATTTACCATCTACATTTCGTGGCCCTACATCTAATTTATTTTTTTGCAAAATATGAGCAGCAACTGCAGAATTAATTTCAGAGCGGATTGCTTTAATGTGTGTTCCCTTAGAACACTCCGCACCATTAACAAAGCCAACATTTAATCCACCATCAGGATATATCCATACTTGCTTTTGCTTATCTTTAAATGTTATTTCATTTTCAGCATCAATATAATCTGAATATAATTCAATATACTCATTAAATGATTTAAAATTCCATTCGACCTCTCTTATAATATCATCACCATCTGTGAATTTATAATGTGCAACTAATCCTGGATTTGCTGCACACAAATCTATAATTCGTTTTTCTAAAATTGCAGCAAAGTCGTCAGTAATATAATCAACATCTTCAAATCTTGTCCAATCAATGTCAAATTGAAATTCAGTAAAGTGGTCTGAACACTTTGCAACTTTCTCATTGTCATTTTTTGTTTTCATGTTATTTGACCATGAACCAAAATATGACTTTTTTGTATCTGCTGTATATACAGAAAAATATTTAGAAAAGATATTACAAATCTTGCAACCAAGACCATTTGTGCCTATACCCGTACGTTCTTCAGAATCATCATAATTTGAACTTGTTCGTAATGTACTAAAAATAAAAGCAGGAACATACATATCAGCAACCTTATGTTTCACTACAGGAATACCACCATTATCTTTAATTCTAAAATGTCCTTGTCTGGAAAATTCTAATTCTGCATGTGTTAATCCCATATTATCTTTGCGTCTATATTCGTCTGCAATATTAGAAATTACCTCGTCAATTAATTTTAATAATCCTGGAGTATACGACATTTCTGATAACTTAATTTTCGCATCATCAACATCGTATATAAACATATTTTTTTGTTCTTCCTTTACTGAACCAATGTACATACCTGACCGCATAATAATGTGGTCAAGTTCTGACAAACTTAAATATTTTTCTTCAATTGTTTTTTCTTTAACTCTCATTTAATATTTCGTATTAATATATTTTGTTCTGGTTTATTATTTATTACGACCAGACTTCGTCATCATAATAGCCCTTTTTAATAGCATTTATGAAAAACATTATATCATTTATATTAATCGGGGTAAAATTGTTTCCATCTACACCTACATCTATACCAAATTCTTTAACTTTTTGACGTCCGTGAATATGTCCAAATAAGCAAAAGCCGCCATTTTTAATTGCCCATTTTTTTCCTGCAAGAGGCTCATGACATAACACTAATTGTGTCTTTGTTTCTCGATGAGTTATTTTAATAGGCTTTTCATTAACTTTGTCAAATAGTGATGGATTAATATCTGTTTTTCCATCTCTTTCATAATTACCATATACTAATTGGATTAATCCTGACAAATATGGAACAGGCCAAGTTTCTCCAAAATCGCCTAAATGGAAGACAATATCAGTTGGCTTTACAACATTATTCCAATTTGATATCATTGTCCAATCCATTTCTCTAACTGTGCCAAATGGACGTTTGGATAACTCTAATGTTCTTTCTGACGAAAAATGGGTATCAGATGTAAACCATACTGTCGGAGGAGCGGAGTTTATATAATTTTGCAAGCAATCTAAACAATCATTTAAATTGTTGTATATTCCTAATACATTAGAATAATTATTTGCTTTATATTCTAAATAACGTCTACCAAAAAAATCATCATACGCTCCAATAATTACTTTTTTTCCTCTAGCAATATATTCACCTAATTCATATCTAGTTGTTTGTGCATACGCACGCCCATTTACATTTTCTAATTGCGGAGGAATCCAAAATAGCACAACATTTGCACTTAATAATGCTTTAGTTTCCCATTCAACTTGTTCATTATAATTAAATGTTGATTTATCTAACGTACTTGGACGTCTTGGACTAAACCATACAACGTTATCATATTCAGGCATTTCAAATTGCCATTCTGGTGCTCCTTGAATTGGACCAGCTAAAAATACTTTCCATTTATTTTTTATTGAATTAATTTCAATATTATCCGGACAATTTATTATCATAAATTAATATATTATTTTTTACGGCTTATTTGTTTGTTAATGTTATTATTCTATTTTTAAACTCATCAGAATATTGGTGTCTGGTTTTTTGAAATAATGATGTAAAACACCCATCTAATATATATGTAGTAGACCAATCGTCAACCCGTCTATTTCCACGTCCTACACCTTGAATAACATTATTAGATGTTTCGGCGTTATACCATCTAGGAAATAATGCAGACTTAGCTTTTACTAAATTATCCCCTAAATATGGATATGGGATTTTCATAATTATAATAAATCTACATCCATCATCTGGTAAATCAATGCCTTCAGTTAACGTTGGACCAATTAATACTCCATTTTTCGACATCATATAATCTAATAATACATCTTGCTTTTCTTTAGACGTATTATAGATATATACACGTTCCTTTACATCATCGTCTAATAAATTAATTAAGTCATATGCATTTTTATATGAACCAGTATGAATTATCCCTTTTTCATTAATATGCTTATTTGATTTTAAAATGCTATTAATTGTTTTAGCATTAATTGGAAAACTTTGTTCTATACAATCTTTTGACATTTTATTACCAGGTATATAATAAATTGGTGACTTTGAATAATCAAATGTTGATGGCATTTTATACATCACCGATTTTTTCTGTTCAGTGAAATGCGTTCCAATATTGTCATCAAATGAACGTTGATCACCAACTGTCGCAGATAGCATCACTATATGTTGTTGATGTTTTAAAATAAATTCATATACCCATACGTCCTCTTTTGCAAATTTAAAACATACTAATGGATTATCTGACCACTCTATACCTTCTGAAGTAGAAACAGAATTATCAGTTTTCACAATATATTCATCCCTGCCTTGTGAAAACCTCAAATATATTTTAATAGAACACCCCAATTTATCTATCCACGACGCAGTATTTATTGCATTATACTCTCTTTTAGATAATTTTTTGTGAATAGATTTAGTTGTTTTGTTAGAATACTCTGCTTGTATAAATTTATGACATTCTATTAATAATTGTAAGTGTTCCATATATTGATTTAATAACTTACGAAGCTCCACTTGTTTTGTATACGGAGTATTAATTATATCATTATAAATGTCATTAAATTTTTCTATATATTCATTTATACGTTCTTCTGTTAAATTCAACCATTTAAATTTTGAATCAGATTCGCAAAACTCGAGAAGTGTTCTAAATTTTTGGATATCTTTATTTTTGTCAAGCGGAATTGCACCATATTGCTGACATAAATTAGGAATATTATGGCACTCATCACAAAATACAATATCACGTGGTTTAAACCCGGTTGGTGTTTTAATGTCATTATCATTCATATATGGAAAATATAATTGATATGTCATTACTGTTACTGGAGATAATACAGCTTTTTTACGCTCTTTGATGTATTCACAAATTGCAGCGCAATTCCATCCATTGTGTATACACCAATCTGGATCAAATAAATTAGCATAGCTAATATTTGATAATCTACATGGGGCCATTTGAAAATCGACCCCTGTTTCGTCGCATGTATAATTACCCCTATTGCCTTTTATTTTTCCGAAGTATAATTTATATTTTTCTATTGCATCTGAATATTGTTGCCATAAATACAAATCAGAACACAATATATATGATGTTTTATTGTAGAAAGTATGTAATACCCCTGCCATAATAATTATCATAATAGATTTTCCAGAACCTGTAGGAGCTTCTATTATGTTTGTATGATTATCTTCGTATAAAATAGAATATAATGTTGCAAATATATACTCAAGCTGGTATTTTCTAAATGAAAACCCAGGTAAATATATATTTGTCCATTTATTAATATTATCTAATAACTTTTCTTTGTCGGTCATAATTATTATATGAAAAAAATAGTAAAAGTTTCGTATAATGATAAATACTATAAATAGTTAAATTATATTTTTAATACATGAAAAAGTTATTAGAATCAATAAATAGAGGAATTTTAAAAGCTTTAAATGAAAGCAATATAAATTTATTAGCTGATTTAGGTGATGACAATCTAGATTAGATGGATTCAATATAGACTAAATCAGTTAATAACAACATACATGCGTTGTATAAGTATTTCCCAACAACAAAAAAAGAATTAATTAACATTATTAAAATAGAAGTCAAAGAGAATGGGTGGAATTGCCCTCTTAATCATATAGATGTTAGTAAAATCACTAATATGACTTATTTGTTTAGTAATGACTCTCGAGGATATAGATTAGGAAAATTTAATGGTGATATATCTAGATGGGATGTAAGTAATGTTACTACTATGAAAGGTATGTTTTGTGAAAATAAATCATTTAATCAACCAATTGGAGTTTGGGATGTTTCTAATGTTAAAGATATGTCACACATGTTTTACTATGCTGTTGAATTTAATTAGCCAATTGGACAGTGGGATGTTAGTAATGTTACTAACATGGAATATATGTTTAAAGATGCAGTTGAATTTAATTAGCCAATTGGAGGCTGGGATGTTTCCAATGTTACTAATATAAAAGCTATGTTTTCTTATGCATGCTCATTTAATCAACCAATTGGACGTTGGAATGTATCTAATGTTACAGATATGAGTGATATGTTTTGTCATGCAATTTCATTTAACCAACCTATTGGAAATTGGGACGTATCTAATGTTACAAATATGAGTAACATGTTTAATAGGGCAGAATCATTTAATCAACCTATTGGAGATTGGAATGTTTCCAGTGTAAATTATATGTTTCAGATGTTTGCGGATACCAGAGAGTTTAATCAACCAATTGGAGATTGGGATGTTAGTAATGTTACTAATATGGGTAGCATGTTTTTCAATGCACTCAAATTTAATAAACCTATTAGAGATTGGGATGTCCATCGTGTCGCTACTATGAGATGTATGTTTAGAGACGCCAATTAGTTTAATTAGCAAATTGGAGATTGGGATGTTTCTAATGTTACTGATATGCACGCTATGTTTAAAGAAGCAAAGTCATTTAATCAAAATATTTCAACATGGAACGTTAAGAAGGTAAAAGTTCATACTAAGATGTATGACGGTTGTCCAATAAAAGAAGAATATAAACCAAAAAAATTACGTATGTCATGAAATAGCTTATAGAAGTAATAAATAAAGGACTCCTGAGAGGCTTAAATGAAAGCAATATAAATTTATTAACTGATTTAGATGATAGTGAACTAGATTAGTTAGATTCATTACAGACTAAATCTGTTAATAACAAAATACATGCAATATATAAGTATTTCCCTAAAACAAAAGAGGAGTTAGTTAAAATTATTAAAGTAGAAGTTGAAAAGAAAGGGTGGAACTGCAGTCTTAACCATATTGATACTAGCAAAATCACTGATATGTCTTATTTGTTTAGCAGTAGTATGCTTAAAGGATATGACTTAGGAGAATTTAACGGCGATATTTCTAAATGGGATGTATCTAACGTTGAAGATATGGAAGCAATGTTTTCTCATGCAGAATCATTTAACCAACCAATTGGAGATTGGGATGTTAGTAATGTTAAAACTATGTACGGTATGTTTTGTGGGGCGGAATCATTTAATCAACCAATTGGGAATTGGGATGTATCTAACGTTGCAGATATGGAAGCAATGTTTTCTCATGCGAAATCATTTAATCAACCAATTGGAGATTGGGATGTATCTAATGTACAAGATATGTGTAGTATGTTTTGTCATGCATACTCATTTAATCAACCGATTGGAGATTGGAATGTATCTAATGTTATAGATATGAAAGATATGTTTCTTAATGCACAGGAGTTTAATAAACAAATTGGTAATTGGGATGTTAGCAATGTTACCAATATGTATCGTATGTTTATGTATTCATACTCATTTAAACAAGATTTATCAAAATGGAAAATTAATACTATCTGCAATACCGACAGCATGTTTTATGACTGCCCAATAGAAGAAGAATATAAACCAAAAGGAATAGAATAATTATGAAGAAGTTATTAGAAGCAATAAATAGAGGTATTCTAAGAGGCTTAAATGAATAGAATATAGAATTAATATCTGATTTAGACGATGACACACTAGATTAGTTAGATTCATTATAGACTAAATCTGTTAATAGTAAAATATAGGTGTATAAGTATTTTCCTAAAACAAAAGAAGAGTTAGTTGAAATTATTAAAGCAGAAGTTGAATAGATAGGTTGGAATCGTAATCTTAACCATATTGATACAAGTGAAATTACAGATATGTCTTATTTGTTTAGTAATAACCCTTATAGTGGATATAATTTAGGAAAATTTAATGGAGATATATCTAAATGGAATGTAAGTAATGTTAAAGATATGTCATATATGTTTAATTGTGCAGAAAAATTTAATCAACCTATTGGAGATTGGGATGTCTCTAATGTTACTAATATGGAATATATGTTTTACGGTGCTAAAAATTTTAATCAACCAATTGGCCATTGGGATGTATCTAATGTTAAAGATATGTTATATATGTTTTGCCAAGCATGCTCATTTAATCAACCTATTGGGGATTGGGATGTTTCTAATGTTAAAGATATGAGAGGTATGTTTAACATGGCATATAATTTTAATCAACCTATTGGGGATTGGAATGTTAGCATTACTAATATGAACATGATGTTTTAGGAAGCATATTCATTTAATCAACCTATTGGAGATTGGGATGTTTCTAATGTTAAAGATATGAGATATATGTTTCAATATGCAAAATCCTTTAATCAACCTATTGGAGATTGGGATGTTTCTAATGTTACTACTATGGAAGCTATGTTTAAGGGGGCAGATTCATTTAATCAACCTATTGGGGATTGGGATGTATCTAATGTTAAAGATATGACATGTATGTTTAACGGTGCAAAATCATTTAATCAGGACCTTTCAAGTTGGCAACTTAAACCACACAGCAGAGCTGCCTATATATTCGATAATTGTCCAATAAAAAAAGAATATAGGATAAAAAGGAATAACAGAAGATTATGAAGAAGTTATTAGAAGTAATAAATAGAGGTATTTTAAAAGCTTTAAATGAAAATAATATAGAATTATTAACTGATTTAGATGATGAAAATCTAGATTAGATGGATTCATTGTAGACTAAATCTGTTAATAACAAAATACATGCATTATATAGATTTTTTCCAACAACAAAGGAGGAGTTAGTTGAAATTATTAAATCTGAAGTTGAAAGGAAAGGGTGGAACTGCAGTCTTAATCATATTGATACTAGTAGAATAACAGATATGTCTTGGTTGTTTAGCAAAGATTATTATAGCGGATATAAGTTGGGAGAATTTAATGGAGATATATCTAGATGGAATGTAAGTAATGTTAAAAATATGGAATCTATGTTTTCCTATGCAAAATCATTTAATCAACCTATTGGAGATTGGGATGTATCTAATGTTACTAATATGCGTGGTATGTTTCGGTATGCAGAATCATTTAATCAACCTATTGGAGATTGGGATGTATCTACTGTTGGCGTTATGACATAGATGTTTTAGGGTGCAGAATCATTTAATCAAGATTTATCAAGATGGAAAACTTATGCAATAGGTATTACAGGATGGATGTTTGATGGCTGCCCTATAAAAGAAGAATATAAACCAAAAGGAATTTATTAATATGAAGAAGTTATTAGAATCAATAAATAGAGGAATTTTAAGAGGCATTTTTGAAAGCAATATAAAGCTATTAACTGATTTAGATAGTGATATAGATAGTATAGATATTCACGCTAAATCAGTAAACAATAAAATATCAGCTACACGTGATAGAGATAATTTTATATAGGCCATTAATTTTTTATCAAATTTTAAAGAGGAATCAGAAAAATTTAAAAGAATGGTTAATAACCCTAGAAACTTTGAAATATTTAAAGGGCTAGTTGAAGCAACAGATTTAGAACACTTAAAAACATTAATTAATGTCGGGAAAAAACTATTGGGTGATGACGGTAATTTTAACTGGATTGATACTAGTAAAATTACAGATATGTCAGAATTATTTTATAAAAATAACACATTTAATGGCCATATTGAATTATGGGATGTGTCTAATGTTACTAATATGACTGGTATGTTTGAAGATGCAGAATCATTTAACCAACCAATTGGAGATTGGGACGTATCTAATGTTAAAGATATGCGATGGATGTTTAGCCGTGCAAAATCATTTAATCAACCTATCGGCAATTGGGATGTTAGTAATGTTACAACGATGAGTCGTATGTTTCATGCTGCAGAATCATTTAATCAACCAATTGGAGATTGGGACGTATCTAATGTAACAAATATGGGTGCTATGTTCATTTGGGCAGAATCATTTAACCAACCAATTGGAGATTGGGACGTATCTAATGTAACAGATATGTACGAGATGTTTCAACTAGCAAAATCATTTAATCAACCTATCGGAGATTGGGACGTATCTAATGTTAAAGATATGAGAGGGATGTTTTGTGGCACAAAGTCATTTAAACAAGATTTGTCAAAATGGAAACTTAACACTAATTGTAGTACACATAGAATGTTTAATAGTAGTTGTCCAATAAAAAAAGTATTTAAACCAAAAGGAATAGAATAATTATGAAGGCATTATTAGAAGCAATAAATAGAGGAATTCTGAGAGGATTAAATGAAAATAATATAGAATTATTAACTGATTTAGATGATATTGATCCAGATTAGCTAGATTCATTATAGACTAAAAATATCAATAATAAAATACATGCATTGTATAAGTATTTCCCTAAAACAAAGGAAGAGTTAGTTGAAATTATTAAAGCAGAAGTTGAAAGGAAAGGTTGGAACTGCAGTCTTAACCATATTGATGTAAGCGAAATAACTGATATGTCTTATTTGTTTGGTTGCCGTCCTCGTGGGTTTGATTTTGGTTATGATTTAGAATAGTTTAATGGCGATATATCTAGGTGGGATGTATCTAAAGTTACTAATATGGACGGTCTGTTTTGGTGTGCAAAATCATTTAATCAGCCAATTGGTGATTGGGATGTATCTAATGTTACTAATATGAGTGGTATGTTTTGTGGGGCGGAATCATTTAATCAACCAATTGGGAATTGGGACGTATCTAAAGTTAAAGATATGAATAGTATGTTTTGGTATGCTGAATTATTTAATCAACCCATCAGAGATTGGGATGTATCTAATGTTGCTAATATGCGCGGTATGTTTTATTGGGCAGGATCATTTAATCAACCAATTGGGAATTGGGACGTATCTAAAGTTAAAAATATGTCGCGCATGTTTGAAGGTGGAAAATCATTTAATCAAGACCTTTCAAATTGGCAAATTAAAACTAACTGTGACACTACATATATATTCAATAAATGTCCAATAAAAGAAGAATATAAACCAAAAAATTTAATGTAATTTTATAATGCAATAGATATATGAAAATATTGTAAATTTCGTTATTAATACAATTAATAAACGTATTGATGAGAGTAGTATACAGTTATTGTCTGATTTAGATAGTAATGATGAAGATTATATGAATATTTAGGCTAAAACAGTAAATAACAAAATTAATGCGGTTGAAGATATAGATAATTGTAGAAATGCTATAAATGCAATTTTAACGTTTGAAGAAACAAAAAAGAATATTGGTAACTATTATGCAACTGCCAGGGAAGAACTTAATAAACCTAAAAATTTTATAAGATATCGAAATTTAATAAAAGCAAAAAATAAAGCCCACTTAGAACTCCTTATTAAAGTTGGGGTAGACATTGTAGGGTCTGATGGTAATTTTAACTGGATAGATACTTCATCTATTACAGATATGTCAGATTTATTTCATTAGCATATGAATTTTAATGGGCATATTGAATTATGGGATGTATCTAATGTTACTAATATGAGTGGTATGTTTAAATTGTGCAGTTTTAATTAGTCAATTAGTAATTGGGATGTATCTAATGTTACTAATATGAACGACATGTTTGAATGTGCAAACTCATTTAACCAACCAATTGGGGATTGGAATGTTTCTAATGTTAAAAATATGCGAGGCATGTTTCAACATGCAAAATCATTTAATCAACCAATTGGGAATTGGGATGTATCTAATGTAGAAAATATGCGTGCCATGTTTTATTATGCAAAATCATTTAATCAACCTATTGAAAAGTGGGATGTATCTAATGTTACAGATATGGCTTGTATGTTTGCTGGTGCATTTCAATTTAATTATCCTATTGGAGATTGGGATGTTAGTAGTGCAACCGATATGGAAGCCATGTTTTATGGTGCTAGAGCATTTAATTAGCCAATTGGAAACTGGGACGTGCACAACGTGGTATCTATGAACAAAATGTTTTAGCAAGCAGTGTCATTTAATTAGCCAATTGGGAATTGGGACGTTTCTAAAGTAACAGATACTACAATGATGTTTTATTATGCAAAATCATTTAATCAAGATATATCACTCTGGAAACTTAAAGTTGCTAAAGAACTGGTTATTAATTGGATGTTTGGTGACTGCCCTATAGAAGAAGAATATGAACCAACAGGAATTTAACGATATGAAGAAGTTATTAGAAGCAATAAATAGAGGAATTCTAAAAGGGTTAACAGAAAGAAATAGTATAAATATATTAACTGATTTAGATGATAGTGAAATAGATTAGCTAGATTCAATATAGGCTAAATCTGTTAATAATAAAATGCATGCATTATATAGATTTTTCCCTAAAACAAAAGAAGAGCTAGTTGAAATTATTAAAGCAGAAGTTAAAAGGAAAGGTTGGAATTGCAGTTTGAATCATATTGATGTTAGCCAAATAACAGATATGTCTAATTTGTTTAGTGACAATGCTGGATACGGTTTAACAGCGTTTAATGGAGATATATCTAGATGGGATGTTTCTAATGTAACTAATATGTCACGGATGTTTTATCGCGCTTATGAATTCAATTAGCCAATTGGAGATTGGGATGTATCTAATGTTAAAAATATGTATTGTATGTTTGCTAGTGCAGAATCATTTAATCAACCGATTGGAGATTGGGATGTATCTAATGTTACTAGTATGAACGGCATGTTTTGCTGGACAGATTCATTTAATCAACCTATTTGCGATTGGGATGTTAGCAATGTTACTAATATGGAAGATATGTTTTATCGCGCAAAATCATTTAATCAAGACCTTTCAAATTGGCAAATTAAAACTAACTGTAATACTGCCAATATATTCGTTGACTGTCCTATAAAAGAAGAATATAAACCAAATGGAATAGAATAATATGAAGAAGTTATTAGAAGCAATAAATAGAGGAATCCTAAGAGGTTTAAATGAATAGAATATAGAATTATTAACTGATTTAGACGATAGTGATTTGGATTAGTTAGATTCATTATAGACTAAATCTGTTAATAATAAAATATCGGTGTATAAGTATTTCCCAGCAACAAAATAGGAGTTAGTCGAGATTATTAAAACAGAAGTTGAAAAGAAAGGGTGGAACTGTAGTTTGAACCATATTGATACTAGAAAAATTACAGATATGTCTCATTTGTTTAGCGGTGATTATTACGGCTGCGGTTTAGACGGGTTTAATGGAGATATATCTGGATGGAATGTATCTAACGTTAAAGATATGTCATATATGTTTTCCCACAATTACTTTTTTAATCAGCCTATTGGAGATTGGGATGTTAGTAATGTTACTGATATGTAGTATATGTTTTCACATGCAGAAAAATTTAATCAACCAATTGGAGATTGGGATGTTAGCAATGTTATAAATATGAGAAGTATGTTTTTTGCTGCAGACGTATTTAACCAACCAATTGGTAATTGGAATGTATCTAATGTTACTAATATGAATGCTATGTTTTTTCATACATACGTATTTAATCAACCAATTGGAGATTGGGATGTATCTAATGTTGAAAATATGAATAGTATGTTTTATTGCTCTGCTGAGTTTAATCAACCAATTGGAGATTGGGATGTTAGCAATGTTACTAATATGTACGGTATGTTTATGAATGCGTATTCATTTAATCAACCAATTGGAGATTGGGATGTATATAATGTACGAAATATGTCTCGTATGTTTTACAACGCAACATCGTTTAATCAAGATCTTTCAAATTGGCAAATTAAAACTACCTGTGAGACTAACAGTATATTCTATGAATGTCCTATAAAAAAAGAATATAAACCAAAAGGAATTTAACAATATGAAGAAGTTATTAGAAGCAATAAATAGAGGAATTTTAAAAGGCTTAAATGAAAGTAATATAAATTTATTAACTGATTTAGATGATAGTGAACTAGATTAGTTAGATTCATTATAGGCTAAACATATCAGTAATAAAATTCGCGCATATGATAAGTATTTTAAGTATTTTCCAACATCAACAAAGGAGTTAGTCAAGATTATTAAAACAGAAGTTGAAAAGAAAGGATGGAACTGTAGTTTGAACCATATTGATACTAGTAAAATTACAGATATGACTCAGTTGTTTAGCGGTGATGGTTTCAATGATGGATACGGATTAAGAAAATTTAACGGTGATATATCAAAATGGAATGTTTCTAATGTAGAAAGTATGTCACATATGTTTTCTGGTGCAACATCATTTAATCAACCTATTGGAGATTGGGATGTATCTAAAGTTAAAGATATGTCATATATGTTTTTTGGTGCAAAATCATTTAATCAACCAATTGAGAATTGGAATGTTTCTAATGTTAAAAATATGCAAGGCATGTTTTGGGGTGCAAAAGCATTTAATCAGTCAATTGGCGATTGGGATGTATCTAATGTTACAGATATGTGTAATATGTTTTTATGTGCAGAAGAATTTAATTAGCCTATCGGAGATTGGGATGTTAGTAATGCCACTAATATGTCGAAGATGTTCGACTAGGCAGCATCATTTAATCAACCAATTGGAGATTGGGATGTATCTAAAGTAGAAAATATGGACGGTATGTTTGATAGGGCATATTCATTTAATCAACCAATTGGTGATTGGGATGTTTCTAAAGTTAAAGTTATGACAGATATGTTTTACTAGGCAGAATCATTTAATCAACCAATTGGAGATTGGGATGTATCTAATGTTAAAAATATGTATTGTATGTTTCAATTTGCCCGTGCATTTAATCAACCAATTGGAGATTGGGATGTATCTAACGTTATAGATATGCGTTATATGTTTTACGACTCAGAATCATTTAATCAGGACCTTTCGAATTGGCAACTTAAAGATAATTGTAAGACATATAGCATGTATGGAGATTGCCCTATAAAAAAAGGATATAAACCAAAAAAGAAAAAAAGAATGCAATAATATGAAGAAGTTATTAGAAGCAATAAATAGAGGCATTCTAAGAGGGTTAACAGAAAGAAATAGTATAAATATATTAGCTGATTTAGATGATAGTGAACTAGATTAGCTAGATTCAATATAGACTAAATCTGTTAATAATATTGATATATCAGCAGTATATATACACTAGTTTAAAAATATAGTTAAGGATGTATGTAAACGTTACTCTGTTATTCCAATACATTTACCTGATGAATTGGTAAAGTGTATTAATGATCCTAAAAATTATGAAATAACTAATGCACTTATACCCGCCCGTGATAAATACCACATACAATATTTAATTAGACTATTTAGAGAAGCATTAGGAAACGACGGAAATTTTAATTGGATAGACACTAAAAATATAACAGATATGTCTAATTTATTTGAATGTGAGTACGCTTTTAATGGCCATATTGAATTATGGGATACTAGTAATGTAGAAAATATGTCATATATGTTTTCATATACGACTAGCTTTAACAGTCCTATTAACTAGTGGGATGTTAGTAATGTTAAAATGATGCACGGGATGTTTCGTTATGCAGAGGCATTTAATTAGGATATTTCAAATTGGGATGTTAGTAATGTGACAGGTCATTTTGACCCATTCGACGGGTGCAACATTGAAGAAGAATATAAACCAAATTTTAATTAATATATATGAAAAAATTATTAGAAGCAATATAGCAAAATTTGTAGGAAACATTATCAGAAAAAATGGAATTACTTTCTGATATAGATATGGAGGGAAATATTGACATTAATGTACATAGTAAATCAGTAAATAAACACGTAGAAAACGAATATATTAATGCTCGTAATAGTATGAAAGCAAAGTTAATAACATATTTGATTGAAGATAAAAACGACTTTGTAAAAGAAATTAATAATCCTAAAAATTTTAAAAAATATAAAGGATTAATTCCTGCAAACAATAAAGAATAGTTAATAAATCTATTAGAGGCCGGCATGGAGCTTTTTGGTGAAGATGGGAATTTTAATTGGATAGATACCAGTAATATAACAGATATGTCAGAATTATTTGGTGGTTTGACTAACTTTAATGGTCATATTGAACTCTGGGATGTTAGCAGCGTAACCAATATGCGCGAGATGTTTGCCGGTAATGATATGTACAATTCAGAGTTTAATTAGCCAATTGGAAATTGGGATGTTTCAAGTGTAACAAATATGGCTGGTATGTTTTCTGAATCTTTATTTAACCAAGATATATCAAAATGGAATGTATCTAACGTTAAAGTTATGACTGGTATGTTTTTTAACGCTAATAAATTTAATCAACCTATTAACAATTGGGATGTTTCTAATGTAATTGATATGTAGGGAATGTTCGCAGATGCTAAAAAATTTAATTAGCCTCTTGGAGATTGGGATGTATCTACAGTAGAAAATATGGATGGTATGTTTGCAGGAGCGGAATCATTTAATCAAAATATATCTAATTGGCATATCAAAAATAATACAAACACTACTGATATGTTTGACGACTGTCTAATAAATGAAGAATATAAACCGGAAAAATAAAAACTATCATGAAATAGCTATTAGAATCAATAAATAGAGGTATCCTAAGAGGTTTACGAGAAAATAATATAGAATTATTAACTGATTTAGATGATGAAAATCTAGATTAGCTAGATTCAATATAGACTAAATCTGTGAATAATAAAATTGATTATTCAATTAAACGATAGTTAATTGATTCTATTAATGCAAGACAAATATCTAGAAGTCTAAAGATAATAATTAATAATCCTAATAATTTTAGTAAATTTAAAGGTTTAATACCTGCTAAGGATAAAGAGCATTTAAAAGGCCTAATTTAGATTGGACAATTTTTATTAGGTAATGATGGGAATTTTAATTGGATTGATACTAGCGGAATTACAGATATGTCTTTTATGGGATTTGGACAGTATTTTAATGGACACATTGAATTATGGGATGTTAGTAACGTGACAAATATGCATGGAATGTTTTATAATGCAAAAAAATTTAATCAACCAATTGGAGAGTGGGATACTAGCAGTGTAACAAATATGTCAGAAATGTTTAGCAACGCACATATGTTTAATCAGCCAATTGGAGATTGGGATGTTTCTAATGTTACAGATATGTCACGAATGTTTTATATTGCATGTAGATTTAATTAGCCAATTGGTGGGTGGGATGTTAGTAATGTTGAAAGTATGTCACATATGTTTGACAATGCTTTTAAATTTAATTAGCCAATTGGTGATTGGGATGTTAGCAATGTTACAAATATGTCGAACATGTTTGACGAAGCAGATGTGTTTAACTAGCCAATTGGAGATTGGGATGTTAGCAATGTTACTGATATGTCAGAAATGTTTAGTAAAACTAAAGAATTTAATTAGCCTATCGGAGATTGGGATGTTAGTCGTGTAATGGACATGTCAGGTATGTTTTATAATACAAGAAAATTTAATTAGCCTATCGGCCAATGGAATGTTAGTAATGTAACTAATATATCATAGATGTTTGAATACGCTGAAAAATTTAATTAGCCTATTGGAGATTGGGATGTTTCTAATGTCACTAATATGGATAATATGTTTAGCTACGCAGTAGTTTTTAATCAAGATATATCAAAATGGGATATTAGTAATCTAGAATAGCCATCTTTTAAGTAGACAATATTTTGGGCATGCCCAATTTAGTAGATATAGGAATTTATGCCAAATTTTAATTCAAAAGAACGCAACTAAAATATCAATGTGCAATAATAAAAAATTAAGGGTGCTAAATTGCACCCTTAATTTGTTTATATATTACAGTATAGAAGTAATTCGAAATGCTAAATAACCAGCATAAATCAATAATAGCAAAATTCCATGCCATCTTTTAATTTCATGTTGCTTATTAGTCATAACAAACAAATATACTAATGCTGCTGCAACAATATCCATTACGCCATCAACTATTACGCCATCATATACTGGCAGAGGCAATATAACTGAACTTAATCCAATAACCATTAATATATTAAATATATTACTGCCAATTATATTGCCTAATGCAATATCAGGGTCTTTCTTATATGCAGCAACGCATGATGTCGCTAATTCTGGTAAAGACGTACCCAATGCAACAATTGTTAATCCAATAATTGCGTCAGAAATACCTAAATTTAATGCTAATGCTGTAGCAGATTTAACGACAATTTGTCCACCACATGTTAAACACCCGATACCGATTAAAATCATTAAAATGTATTTCCATATCGGTTTATTAGTATTTTCGGTATTTTGTTCTTTGTCAGGAATAGCATCTAAAAAATCTTCTTTTGAATTTTTATATTGTACATATAAAAACCCACAAAAACTAAGAAGTAAAATTACACCTTCTAATTGAGTTATTACTGCTCCAGTTAAATTAAATATTAGTAGTAATATACTTACCCCAATAGCAATGGGAATATCTGTTTTTCTTGAAGTCGTTTTGGATTTAATAGGATATATAATAGATGATAAACCCAAAATAACCATTACATTTATAAAATTGCTTCCATATATATTTGTTAAAGCTAATGTCGAATTACCAGCTGCGGATGCAATAACATTAACAACAAATTCAGGCATGGACGTGCCAAAAGCGACAACTGTCATACCGATTACTAAAGCAGGTACATTAAAATATCTAGCTAATCCTGATGCATTATCAACTAAATAATCTGCACCTTTAATCAAGAAAAAACAACCAAATGCTATTAATACTAATAAAACTACGTTACTGCTTAATAATGTTGTTATCATTTTTTATATTTTTCAATTTTGGTTGATTATCATTTGAAGTTTATATATTAATGCAAGCAATACAATAAATTTATCTATTGCATTTGACAATTGTGCATCATATTCTGCAATGGCTAATATAACCATAGGTAACTTTCCAATTTTATCTTGTGCAACAGTTTGCAAATACTCTGGAAATTTTTGTCCAATCATTAACATTGCATCTTCAGCTTTATTTGACCAATTTGCGACGAGTTGTTTATAATTATCCCAAGGATTTCCAGGATTCATAATAATATTATACAATTCTGCACAGTCAAATGTTGCCCCTAAAGTATCAGCATTTAATACATTAATTCCACGTGTATATAATTGCTGAATTTTTTTAATAATAGAACGCATATCTGGGAAATCAGATTTCACAAATTTTTCTACGTCTTCATTATTAAATGTAATATTGCATGCTTTTAATATTAATTTTGCACGTTCAACATACCCATTAAACAGAAATTCATCTTCATCTGTATTTAAAGGTTCAATCGGAATGCAATTAAATCTTGATTGAATTGGTTCAGGAACTTTATCAATATAATTACAGTTTGCAATAAATCTAACACTTCTGTGATATTGTTCAATTATTGCGCGTAATGATGCCCATGCATCCATTGTTAAATTATCACACTCCTCAAGAATAATAACTTTTAATTGCTCTTCTCCATCAAATAACGACGAAGTACTAACATAACTCATAACCTTTTCGCGAATTATATCAATACCTCTTTCTAAACTTGCATTAATATATAATGGTTCTGCTCCGCATTGTGCTAATATTCGGGTTAACGTAGTTTTTCCACTTCCTGGTGAACCATATAATAACACATTATCAACCAAACCTTTACTTAACTCCTCTCGAATTCGTGGAACTATAACCGCTTGGTCAATTGATTTTGGTCTAAATAATTCAGTAAATAACTGAGCTTTAGGATGTTGATTTGTATTATTTTCCATATTATTTTTTTAAATTCATTTACTACTGTTTATTATATATAAAATTTGCAAATTGTTTCAAAAAATAAAAGCTCAACTACTGCTGAACTTTTATTCGTTGTTATATTTTTACTTTATCGATATTTGATATTTTCTATATTGCCGTTAATGTATCACTTTTTAAACTTCCCGCATATGTTAAAAATGGTAAATATTTCCATTGCCACGGTTCAACTAATCTAATCTGCTTAATTCGATTTACTGAATAATTTCTAAATAACATAGAAAAATCTGTCTCTGGAAATTTTTGCTATAAATATGCAATAATCTTTTTTTCTACATCATTTGCATTTAAAAATGTATATACCTATTTTGATATTGCCATACTTTTATTAACTGCTAATTTTTCAGCAGTTTCCGTATAAAATTTGGTGTCAATATTATAAATTAAATTTAATATTATTGCTTTTAGTGCTTTATTACAAAAATTTAAATTTATACCTCTAATAATATTTCGGCCTTCACCTGTCATAAGGATAATTGGCAAATTATCTGTATATTTTGCTTGTTTACCTTTGTATTCGTATACAGTTGGAGTATTAGCATCATATTCAAATATATAAACATTACCACGAAATAATTTTCCACCAAATAGTGTTTCAGAATCGTATTCGCCAAAATTACCCAATTTTTCATTAGCACGTAATTTTTTAACAAGCAACTTGACTATTATTTCATTATACGCTATTTCTGGCGTAATGTTTCTATTCTATTTAATATTTTTTATAAATTCGTCCATTTATTAACAATATTTTTTAAAACGGTTCTGGACCATTATCTAGTTTATCAGTTCTGGTTAATACTTCTCGATTATCTGCTTCAGGATGTAATGCTTTTCTGAATTCTGACGCAATTAATGCTTTGTCCTCGATAGGTATATGCTATATAAGAGATGCATATGTTTTAAACTTATCAAGTTTCTTTTTTAAATCAGCATTATTATTAATCATATTATTTAACATTCCGTCAATTATTGCAGGAATACCATTTTCAATAGCAGTTACTGCTTTATTAAATACAAATTTTGTCATCTCTAAAATTACCTATAATGGTAATAATGCATTTATGTCGTGTGAATTTAAATTTATCATTAATACTATCGGGAAGACCCAAATTCCTCTAATAGCTAAACCAAATACAATTGTAACATTTACAAATGGTACCGTTACTGGCGGTGCAATAGGAAAATATATTCCTGGTAATGGTAGTGGCACTGGCCCAGCTGGTGTAGGAATGTCAAACCCATCTGCCCAATATATTGGAATAAGCGTTAATATTGTTGCATTAGTAAACCAAATTAACCAATATAAGTAATCATTTATTGTAATTGTTTTATCGTCAGGTCCTAAAATATCACGAATATCTGTATAATCTATTGCTGCATCCGGAATTTCAGTTGATATATCTTCCATGTTAGTTGGCAATGGAGTATCCTTCATATCAAATTCTTTTGTAGGCATATTTCGGTGGGTAAATGTATATAAGTCATACGTTTTACCAGAAATATTTATAACATCAACCTATGGCCATACAGCATATTTTGTCGCGTTATTTGCGTAGTCTTTAAGTTCTCCTATTAATTTTCTAATATTAAGCTATGTGTCATATGCTGATATAGCAGATTCCCAAAAAGCTTTTAATTTCGCTGACTCGATTTTAACTAACTCTCTAGTATAACTAAAAATAGTATTATTTGTCTAATTACTATATTTTATTTGTGTACTGGAATTTTTATTCTATTCATATAAATCTGCAATAATATGATATACATTATCTAATATTTCTGAAGATAATGAAATACTTGTGTTATCACTTAGCCAACTCTAAAAATAATATCTGACTGTATTCTTATCTGGTCCATCTTCAGCAATAATAGTTTTATCAGTTGCATTATTTTTTATTGCTTGCAAATCCTTATATGTAGTTAGTGCAACAGTTGCAAAATCAGGTGTGATATCTATTTTAAAATTATCACCTATGACATTATTAATATATTTGTTTAATTCTTTTATTATCGTCTGTGATGCTTTTTCTCCAATTTTTATATTAGTTGTTCTAAATTTATCTTTATTTTCTAACATATACACATACATATTTGTTAGCTATGATACTACACCGGTGGTATCTACAATTAATTCACCCTTCTTGTCTTTAAGATTCTGCCCCTTTGTCTAGCGTGTGCTAACTAACTCTTTAATATATTCATCAACAGTTGTAAATGTTACATCTATCTCTGTTTCTTTAACAGGAGTATAACCTTCTATATATTCGCCAGTAGATGCATTTTTATTTGCATTATTCTTTTTATTAGCAAGAGTTTTTTTCAAGTCCTAATTAAACATTTCATATGCATCATCGCATTCATATATATTATCCGAAAATAATTTATTAAAACTTTGTATTATACTTGATAAATCATAATTTTCTGATTGAGCACGGGTATTAATAATATCTTTAAGAAGATTATAATATTTCATACTCCATTCATTATTTGACTATGTATTAACATTTGCTAATAAATTAAAGTAATAATTGTTATAAGTGGACTAGCCAATTTTAACATTTTTTAAATTGCTATTTCCAAATGCTAAGCATGCACATTCTGAAAAATCATTATTTAATGCACACGTTAATTCACAAGATTCATGATAATGTTTAACAATATCATCGTATAATTCTTCACGTATAACTAACATGCTATCCCCTACTTTTTCTGAAACAGTTGGGTCGGTAGATGCGCCAGATAAATCGGCTGTTAATTTGTCAGGGTCTAACTTATTTTTAGTATTTTCGATAATATCATAAAATTTATCTATTGCTTTATCATATACTGTATATGGGCTTGGAGTAGAAATAACACCTCCTGTACTATTAGACATAATAGTAGGTAATAGTGAATAACACATATTGTTAGTTATTAAACTATATAATTCTCCACTATCTCCGAACTTTTTCGTCATTACTGAAACATCATTTGCATCGTAATCTATTCCTTGTCCCATTTCATAGTCTTCTACGACGATATGTCTATTGCAAAACTACGGATATAAGTGATAATAGTCATTGTCAATAGATTTTATAGTGCCTTTAGAGAATATAGAACGGACTTGTTTAGTCTAACCTCCTGATATTATTGTAGCTAATATAGTTTTATCATTAATAGTTTGTCCAGGTTTAACACTTAAAATATACTCAACTTCTTCACCATTAGTATGTTCTGTTCCAAATTCAACTATAGCAATGCCTTTGCTGCTATCATCCGCATTTGCATCATCAGTTATAAGCTGCTAAACAGGCTCACATAACTTCATTTCTTGTAAATTTAATGCTTGCTATCCTTCAAATTCATCACTTTCTACAGTAATATTTTGCATAAACGTCTGTAGTTCATCCTCTTGAACCTACTATCTTTTTTTAGGAGAATACAATGGGTCTTCACCTTTATTTTTTGCTCTATTAATCTAACTAGGTTGTGTTGTTCTATTTTTCGAATCATAATACAGTTCATTAGCATCAGCATTGTAACTCATATTATCAATTCCTAATAAACATCCATCTGTTGCGCCTCCATTAGTTATTCCATATTGGTCAAAATATAAAGTAGTTCCTTTAATTAATATTAGTGGAATTTCTGGGCGTATAGCATGTAGTGCGCAATATGTATTTAATACAGTCGTCTGTAATATGTTAATAGTTGCAAATCCTGCATTATCTGGCTAAACACCAAATTCAGATTTACACCATTCTGCCATTTGTTTCGTACGTACTGTAAAGAAATTAGTGTCTTTTAAATTAATAATATCTTTTAATCCCATTACAGTCTATGCAGCATTTTTTAAGGCGAATGATAAATCTGTCATTGCGCCAGATCTAACATATTCTTTATTGATTTCGTAATTTTCAAGTAAATGACATAATATACCCAATATTTGAACAATCGGCTAAAATATTTTTAATATCTAAACAACTGTGTCAAACATTAATACTTTTCCGTGTAGGATTCTTTCTATTTCTGACATATCTAAATGTATATTTAAATTAGTCATATATTTTACGGTGTCTTCTCCTATAGCAGATAAGTCGGTCACAGTATTATCTGCAAAATCAATAATTGCATTTGGTCCAAAGGTTGACATACTGCCATATTTAGCATTCTGCACTTTCTATATTTGCTCTTGATATTTGACTTTATCAACCGTTACATTAAAATTATATTTTCTTATAATTTTATCAACTTTGCCATTTATTGTAAAATTTGTTGACTTATCTTTATCCCATGCATTTGTTAATTTATTAATAATACTTCGTTTAGCGCCATTCGAAAATATGGATTTTCCATTATTAACGAATGTTACGTCTAAATATGTTAAATAATCTGTAGTTTCATCTGGTGAAATATACATTATTATATTAACAATAACTTCTTTCTTAATAAAATTATTCTATACATCTGCTGCAAATGGTTCATATGTTGCATAATCATTTTGCTATGGCTGCCCTTCTATATTAGTACTAGAATTTCCTGGATTTTCTGATGGGCTATTCTGCATGCCATCTAACTTATTCTAAGTGTTCTATATGGAATTTTCTACTGAATTCTATGCAGACTATGCAGCAGCATTTACACTATTTTTTGCAGAATTTATGGCAGAGTCTTTAGCAGAATTAGCAGCATTACTAATATTTTTTTCTAACTATTTACCTATACTAAACTGTGCATTTGCTACGGTACCAACTGCTGCCATACCAACTTGTTGTAAATCTTCCATCGTAATACCTTGCGCATCTGGAGTAAAGCCTAATTCGTTAAAAATTTCGTATAAATCCTATATTCCATTTACCAATTTAGCTCTGTTATCTATATTTTCGTTTTGACATAACTGTGTAAATTCTTTAATATCTTCTATTGTATCTTTAATTAATATTAAATGAAATGCATTTTGCAATATTATAGATTGACTACGTACCCATTCTAATAGTTTTTCTTTTGTCTACTCTGGTGTTTTATCTTGTGTTAATTTATCCCATGCTTTTTTCTCACCTTTTGCTTTTTTTGTTTTGTTAGGTTTTTTATCATCTCCATAATCACCATTTTCTCTACGTCTGGCTTCTTTAACACGCCTATACATTTCTATATATGTAAATCCTTTTACACACAAATGTCTAATTTCAGAAATAGAATACCCTGTTTTTTCATATATTAATGGTTCTATTAATGGTTCTATTTGCTCGATAATATTTGTAATGGAAAATAACACATTCATTAGAGTAGAATCACTACTTACGCATATTAATGCATTAAACTATTCGAATAATAGAGCTTTCGCTTGTTCATATATAGCTAATATTCTCTATTTAATAGATGCCCCTATCAGGGTTACGGAATCTTTTACAGTTGGAATACATGTTGTATCCACTTGGGACATAGCATATAACTGCGTTGCTGCTTTAGCTACATTAGCTGCAATAGTTGCGCCAGTATTTGCAATATGTAACGCTGTTTTGGCAACCTATACAGTATTATTGGTAAATTCCAATCCCTATTGTATTGTCTAAAATGCTTCACTATCTGCCATCATATCAATTACCTATCCTGCAATATTTTCAGCAACCTATTCAGCTGTATTTATTGTCTAATTAACCGCGTTGTGAGCAGTATCCACTGCACCACGCAAATTAGTTTCTGATGATGCTTGTAAAGCAATAGAAGTATATCCAGCAATTTTATCGCCAACACTTCCTTTTTCAATATCAAAATTTACTTCTATCATTTAATTAATCCACATTTAATTAACATTGTTTTTAATACCCAATAACTATCTACTATATCGTCGACGCAGTTTATATAGTTAGTCTTATTTATAAATTTTCCTGCAAGCATATCATCAAAAAATGGAACGCCATTTAAGGATTCATTTAAAAAAGCAGAAATCATTGGGGATTTTAATTTCATTTTATTTTTTGTTGCGCATCCAGCAACAGATTTGACCGTTATTGGCGGGTATGTATGCAATCCGTGTAATCTTCCATAAAAATGCTCATATAATTTAGCTAATAATACTCCTTTATATGATGCTAAATTCAATGTTGCATCTCCTTTACTAGAAAATGCTAACCCTTCTGTTGCTATATATAATGGTACAGTTGAATCAACATTAATAGACGTTAAAAAGTTGTCTAAATCATTTACAATCATTTTTGCTAATTCTGCTGATCTAATAGTATGTTCTAATACTAACTCAGAATTCTACGATTTTGCGGTAGAAATAGGCTCTAATTCTCTAGATACAACATACACGTTTGCATCCTAATATAATTTTATTTTTTTACTGTCCAATTTTGATGGCCATATAAAAAAATAAAATTTTTTGTCATATAATAATGTGCATGCTGGTTTATTCATACTAAAATCAAATCCAATAAATACACTTTTCATATAGTTTTCATTTATAAATTTGTATATTTATTTTATTATTAAAACCATGTACGGTTTAAAATATGCAAATAAATAATAAAATAGAACAAAAATAGTATTAATAAGTTAATATGCAAACTGCTAAGAGTTTATAGTTAATGGATGATAATGGTATTAATATTTCACCAATAACCAATATAGAATCAATATATTACGAAGTAACAGAAAATAATGTCGTATATAGAAAATTCTTATATGACAATTTTCCTGTATATACAAATTTTAATGCAGCGGTAGATGAGTATTCGTATGTAAATACGGGCAACCAACCATTAGAGGTAGGATATTATGATACTGTTAAAGCTAATGTAAATTCGACGTTAGAAGATATTATTATATCATCTGTTACCGTAAATAAATTAGAAGGAACAGCATATAATTCGCTAAATATTGAAAATTATAATTTAACTCAAATTCTATATAATTACGCTCCTAAATATTGGGTTAATGAAAGTATTAAAAAGGTATTGAATGCTTCATTAGCTAATACTATTGACGCATTTCATTCATCTCTAGATGCATTAACAGTAACGTTAAATACATCAATTAATAACGCTATTTCTGATAATACTTTAAAATTTTCAAATATAAATACAAGTTTAAACACTCTTATAAACCAAGTAAGTGACATATCAACATATAGATTAAACGTTAGTACATATAGTAAAGCCGTTTTAGCGTCGTATATTAATGCAAAATTATTAACTCCTGGAAAAATATATTATTTAGGATACGCAGCTGCTGACGACTATTATGCAACATCTATGGGCGGAACTGCTGTATCCGGAAAATAGTTATATTTAGGATTAATTGCAGATACATCTAGTTCTTTTTCAAATAAAGTTTTTGTGTGTTTTGAAAGAAATAATGCGGCGTTTGGTGAAAAGCATTATTGGGATGTAGAATTTGATTTATCAAAACATATGATAACCAAATTAAAAGACGAATTTGGAAATGAAGCGCCATTTAACTTTAAATAGATTAAACAACCAGGCAATAAATTTTTATTTAATTATGGAACTACTGATTTTTCTACTACAGGAAAATGTAAAAATAATAAAGTAGAGTCATATGATACTATATGGTTTAATGTAAATAACAATAGTGGTATTGTTAAAAATAATTATATTGGTGCAGGTAATTCTAATGTAACTATTAACTGTCAATATAATATCGACAATATTATAATTAATAGTTCAAATGCTAACATATAGATAACTAATAGTAAAGATATTACTATAGGAAATAATAATACAAATGTAAAAATTATTAATAATAATAGCAATACTGTAATGTCTAATACATAGGATATTTCTATTAATAGCACAGGATCAAATACATTAATTGGTAATAATATTATAGAAAATAATTGTAAGCGTATTATATTACACAATAGTTCTAATAATATTATTAACGCATCATGTTATAATGTTAGTTTGTACCAAAGCACAGCAACAACTATATATCAAGATTGTTAGCTTATTTATAATACAACACCATTAACAAATGTGACAATTATGCAGGGGTGTTATAACATTAAGTCAACAACAAAACCTATCACTGGCGTAGTTGTCGGACCAAATTATACAAATTTAAATATAACAGCAGATAATACATATTATACATATCAACGATTAATTGCAAGAAGCTTTGAAAAACTATACTACTAAATTTAATTATTTTTAAAATGTTTACAAGTAAATCCGCACAATATACTGACGTAAAAAACCAAAATATATCGCCATTAGTTGGAATAGATTCATTATATTATGAATAGGCTACTTATAATTCAACTCCTGGCGCACAAGCAAATTATGTAATAACTAGAGAGGCAGTGTATAAACATATGCCTATATAGTTATTTAACAGTGGTGTAGTTACCCCTTACGAGTTTAAACAGTCTATCGATGCACCAGAAAATTTGCAAAATACACAGAAAATAACAGCTATTCCAAATTAGGAAAAAAATATATTAGGGTTAAGTCAAGTATCTACTTTTTTAATTGACCAAACGAATATACCATTACATGGGGTAGAAGCAAATAGACGTGTGAATTTAAGTGATATTTTATATAATTATAATTCAAAACACGATATTTCGGAATTTTATAATATATATAATTCTAGCATTACATCTGCACACTTGCAAATAAACGCGTCAATAATCATGTGCTCAAATAAATTCAACGCTAGCATTAAAAAAATGAATAGCTCTGTTAAATTTGACTAGGTTGAATCTGATATTACGGCAATTGACGAAATATTATCAGATATAAAATTAAATATTGATAATCAATTAGATGGGTATTCAAATACAATATATAGTTAGTATGCATTAAAAAGGCTGTCAATGTCAAATAAACTAGAAGTTAATAAAACATATACAATAAAATATGATAGTTATTCAAATAAATTTTTAATAAATTTATTAGCAATAAATTCTAGTTAGTTTTCTCCAATAGTTAGCACGCAAAAACTTATAGGTGACACCTATTTTGCAAATAGCGACGTAGATAAATGGGAAGTTAAATATGATTTTGAAAATAATGTAATCACATACATGAAAGATGAATATGGTAATGAGGCTCCATATGATTTTAAGAATATTATATCACCTCGTACGTCATATTTGTTTAAAAATTATACTGATACAGATTATTCATTAACTGGCAAATGTACAAATAATACTGTAAATAGTACTTGGCATAATATATCATTTGTAAATACCACATCTACACAGAAAAATATACAGTACAATTATATAGGGTATGATTCATCTAATATAGTTATTAATGATGGACATAATAATAAAGTCTTAAACCATACATAGAATGTAACTATATATGGCAATAATAACTATATAGGAAATAATAATAATGATGTAATTATCAAAACAGATAATAATATAATTAAAAATAATAATGTTAGTATTAATATTGATATTTCATCTGTTAATAATATTATTGGAAATTATAATAATAAAGTTGAATTAAAAGTGTCTAGTAATACTAAAGTTTATAATAATTGCACTAGCATTTATTCAAATAATAGTAATAATAATACTTTTTTTGGAAATAATTCATATATTCAAATTGATAATGACCCAACGCAGTGGCCATACTCATATACTGCGTCAGGCAGCACCATAAAAATAGCAGATCCAATAGGCAAAAATATATTTCATTTTAATGTTGCTGGAACAGCGACTACCCCAATTTAGTTAACTAATACAAATAATATATAGATATATAGCGAAATACGACCTGGCAAAACATATGATCATTCAGATGCGTACAGTTTTATATTTAATGGTAAGGTCCTTTCTGATTTAATAAATACCCCTGATATTGGAATTACAACACATATCTCAAATGATATTGTATTAGCAAGTGATAGTACTGCGACGTATTCTGCAGAAAATAACGAATGGTTAGTCGATAGCAGTAAATCTAATAAATTTTATATAACAACAGTAGATAGCGGCAATCCTATAACAAGTAATACTGGAGATGTAACAATTAAACCAAATACAGCTGGATGGAATATAACAAATACATATTCAAATAATACACATTATATAAATATTAATCCGAACGGTAATACAGCAACAGTAAATGTTGATTTATTATATGATAATATTACGTTATTACCTAATAATTTATATAAAGATACTGCTGCGTCAGATATGCCGCCATTAGCTGGGTGGGGCGCTGATAAATCTGCATTCTGTTATACTTTTAGGAGTACATCGTATACAAATGATAAATATACACTAGATAAAGATAATATTTGGGACGGTTGGTATAATATGAAATAGGGAATAAATACTCCTAGTCTTAATATATGGAACGCATCAAATAAATTCCCAAATGTTTATATTTCATCTAATTTATTTAGTCGTGTGCAATATGAGTATAGAGATCCGGCGTTTCCTATACAAACGGTTACGTCGCACGGTATTGTTCCTTTTACAGATGCAGTTGGAAATGTAACATTAAAGTTATATGGCAACGCAGTAAAGGACATTACTAAAATAGTATATTCAAAAAGTGATGATACTATTATTACTGCAAATACTGTACATGAATTTACTGTAGGGGATTCATCATTAGTAAAATTTAAAGCAGAATCAAATCCAAATGTTAATGGCGGGGTGTTATATAACACAGAGTTAACAGTGTCATCAAGTATTAATAACACTGATGAAACACTTAATATTACATTAAGTTACAATTTAATTGACCGTGCTGGAGCGCACCGTTATTTAGGATATTCAGGAAATCATAATACATATTCAACTATAACTGAACCAAATAAATTAGACAATTATCCAAAGCTGACATTTAAAACAAAAAATGGAAAGACGATTGACTCATCAGTTTTATTAGATATTGGCACCTGCTATGGTGAAATAACATTCGATGTGAGATTTGCATTTTTACCACCTGGTTTTACCCCTGATGAATAGCATAGTCAGGCAATAATGGAATTTTATGCTTGGCTAATGTATACATTCTCGCATTTCGAGTATGACTCTGACGGTAAAGTTACAAATTTTGTTTTTAAAGCAACTAAATTTAATACAACTTAGAATCATATCGAAAGTTTCGATGTTGTTGGAAAAGAAGCGACTGCGTTTTATAATATGGGATATCATACACCGCGTAATATCGACCCAAATATGCCGTTACATCAAGATTTGACAGATATAAATAGTTTAATGAATTTATATATACCTATTGAAGAATTAACATCTGTAATGTGTGATGAAGCGAATGATCAAGTATATATACATGATTACGACGACGAGAATGATGAAATTGAAAATCCAGATTCATCGAATGGTATATTGAGATTATAGTACTATATTGAGTGGGATAACTGGGACGGCAAGGGTGAAGGCCCAAACATAAATGATTATTTAATGAAAGTTTATTATAGAACAGACCGTGGGGATGATTTACCATTAGACTATGTATTGCATTTCAATTGTAAACAATTATATAGACGACAGTTTGCAGATGAAGTTCCGGAGGCAGTACAACCGTTATAATTAATAAATAATAAAATTTTATATTTTATATAAATGACAACACCAGATAAAGAAATAAAAATATTTAAATTAAATCGTATAAAATTTGACGAACTGTATAAAGACGCTACTGCATATATTAAGGCGACTTATAAAGCAGTTGGTCAAAAATTTAATACTGCTTCTCCATTTGGTCAATTACTGCAAGTTATTTTACATTTAGGCCGTATGATATTCTATTATATCGAAGATTCTATTACAGGATTAAATATTAGAACAGCATACCGGCCAGACCAAGTTAAAGGATTAGCCGCATTAGCTGGCCATGATACTTCCCGTCCAATTGCTGCACGTGGTGCAATTAAAATTGCGTATTATGATACTGGCAATGCCGCATTAAATGGCAATATTTGTTATATTGCAAATAAAACGAAAGTTGTAAATAAATTAAATGGTTATACATATACTATTTTAATGGGTGCAGACAATGGTAAAATTACAATGCAATCTGGTAATTATTTAGAAGCTAATTTAATACAAGGTGAAATTAGATTATAGTCTGCTACTGGAACTGGTGCCGAATTGCAATCATATAATTTCGCTGAAAGAAATTATGCTGAAGTTGACCAATATTTTGTTAATATATATGTTAATGGTGAACCTTGGGAAATTGTAGCATCACTAAATGATTTAGGTTATAATCAAAAAGGTTGTATAGTTAGAACAGGTATAAATTCTGGTATAGACATCTTTTTTGGAAATGGCATAATGGGTGCAATTCCTGGAAATGGATCTACTATTGTGGCTGAATATATTGTAACAGACGGTGATAATGCAAATTTAACTAAAGATGTTGTCAACTCTTCAAATTATTGGGAAATTGAAGGCGACGGTGTAATGGCAGATGGTTCTACGGTTCCATTGAATAGCAATTTTAGAATAACATGTTTAACTGATATTATATTTGGTACTCAAGCAGAAGATACTGCGTTAACTCAAGTTATTGCTCCTCATGTTAGTCGTTCTTTTGTGTTAGCAAATGAAACAAATTATAAGTACTTCTTTAAACGTATGAACATGTTTTCATATATTGAAATATTTAGAGGTTCTTATACAATTAATGGAACATCAATAATGCAACTAGCGTACGATTAGGCAAATGATAATTATAAAGATGCATATGCAAAATATCAAGAAGCTATAGATACATATGGTGAATCATCAGACCAAGCAAAATCTGCTTTTAAAAATGTCGAGCATTATTTAACTGTTAGAAATTATGCATCAACTAAATTATCTGATAATACTTATAGAGATAATACTATTTATATAATGCTTGTTCCAGATATTTCT
>JAEIGA010000064.1_pt1 | contig 134681 bp, 117 predicted proteins | sample 9270691 | NCBI WGS metagenome assembly JAEIGA01 (sample SAMN17057246, study PRJNA624740) | gut metagenome | biome: biome; isolation source: fecal sample | host: Bos grunniens | place: China: Xizang | collected 2019 | reverse complement strand
GAATTCGGCTCGCTGCGCTCGCGGTATTGGGGAGGGATGAGAACGGCTTACGCCGTGGTGAAGAATGCCCGTTGGGCATGGTGAAGAATCTGCCTGCGGCAGATGGTGAAGAACAGCTTGCGCTGTAGTGAAGAACGCACCTGCGGTGCGTCGTACGGAGGGCCGACAAACTATCATTTATCAACTATCCCCGTAAACAGAGCTACAGCTCTAATCATCCAGCAAGGAGCGCAGAGAGGAGATGGCATCGGCACAGTCCTCCTCGCTGAGGGGCGTATTCATCAACACATCGTAATCAACGAATTCGTAGAGTCGATTCGGGATTTCTCGGATAAAGCAGGAGGGGGCGCAGCGCTCTTCGGCGCCGTAGCGGGTACGTTTGGCGCAATAGGTCATCGTCAGACGCTCTCGAGCGCGTGTAATGCCTACATAGAACAGGCGGCGCTCTTCGTCTAGGTTGCCTTCATCCACTGAGCGCGTGTGCGGCATCAGGCCATCTTCCACCCCCACGATGTACACCTGCGGGAACTCTAAGCCTTTGGCTGCGTGCATGGTAATGAGACACACGCCGCTTTTGCTCTCGATATCGTCGTCGTCGCGGTCGTTATCAAGGTTGATTTTAGAGAGGAAGTCGGTAAGCTTTGCGCCGGGAAGCCAGAACTGGCGCAGGGCTGTTTTAATGTCGTCAATGGCGGATTGGCGGCGGTTGCGTTCTTCGTCTGTCTTGCAGTTGCGAGAGATATACTCCTCGTAGCCGGTTTCTTTCAGGAAATCAGTTAAGATATCGACAAAGGCGCGCTCGCTTTCCGCAAACTCGGTGCCGTAGCGAGTAACAAGCTCCGTGAAAGCATTGATACTGTTTTGTGAGCGAGTAGAGCACTCGGAGAGGAATGATAAATCGAGAAGGGTAGCCCAGATGCTCTTTTTGTTGTCACGACTCCAATCGATGGCGAAGGATGCCGTGGTAGGGCTGATACCGCGTGGCGGGGTATTCAGCACGCGCAGCAGGTGCAAATCTGCATCCGGGTTGTCCATGAGCTGTAAGTAGCTGATGAGGTCTTTAACCTCGCGGCGGTCGAAAAAGCTCTTGGTGCCTACCATACGGTACGGAATATGGTGCTCGCGCAGAGCCATTTCCAGCGCTCGGCTTTGGGCATTAGCGCGGAAGAGAACAGCAAAGGCCTCCCAAGGCAAACGCTCGCGGAGTCGCAACTGCTCCACTTCGTCTGCAATAAACTCTGCTTCTTCCTGGGGGCCGGGCATGGCGAGAAGTCGCACCGGATATTTGCCCTCCTTGTTTGTGCGCAGGGTTTTCTCTCGTCGGCCGGCATTGTTGCGGATGAGGATGTTGGCGCAGTCGAGTACCTGTTTGGTGCAGCGGTAGTTTTCCTCAAGCTTAATGACGGTGGGGTTGGGGAAAAAGCTTTCAAACTCAAGAATATTAGAAATCTGAGCACCGCGCCACCCGTAAATGGATTGGTCATCGTCACCCACCACGCACACATTGTGCTCCGGCCCTACCAGTTGGCGGAGTAGACTCATTTGTAGCGAGTTTGTGTCCTGGAACTCATCAACCGTAATAAAGGTGAAGCGCTTGTTCCATTTGTCGTGCACATCCGGGTAGCATCGCAGAAGTCTCTCTGTGAGAATGAGTAGGTCATCAAAGTCCACCGCATTTTGGGCTTTCAGCTCACGCTGGTAGGCACCCGCAACGGCAGAAATGAGCGTGTCTTCGATGGCCCGGAAATCCAAACCTTGGTTACGAACGCGCGAGTATTCTGCAATAACCTGCGCCGGCTCCAGTTTTTCGCGGCGTGCGCCGTATTCCATGATAAGGCGTTTAAGCAAGCCGCTTTGGTCGGAACCGGTATAGATGGAGAAATTTTCTTTATAACCTAGGCGCCCGATATCCTGACGCAAAATGCGCACACAGAGCGAGTGGAAGGTGCACACTGTCATTTTGCGCGCCGCTTTACGATCTACCAGCCCGGCCACACGGTCAGCCATTTCGTTAGCAGCTTTGTTGGTGAAGGTAAGGGCAAGGATGCCGGCAGGATTCACGCCTTGCTCAATCATGTTGGCAATGCGGCATGTTACGGTACGCGTTTTGCCTGTGCCGGCACCGGCAAGAATAAGAACCGGACCGCGCAGAGTTTGAACGGCTTGCTTTTGGGCTGTATTTAAGCTATTGATGTCGAATTTTTCTGCCATGGCTGAGCTTCTGCACGCATTAAACAAGCGGCGCGCAATACTAGCATATTTTGTCTACAGCTACAAGCCGGAATTGTAATTTGTTTCTGTGCGTACGCAGAGTGTGTATCATTTCAACAATGATAACGTCTGTTGCAGCATGCGTTAGTCGTGTGATGAGAACAAGAGCTTCCACAACATGCGGAAAGGCCATGTAAGGCAGCTCCAAAGGAAATCGAAGCATGCTAATCCTAAATCAAAGAAAAAGAAGAAGATGCGGATAAAGAATCCTAAGAAGAAATAGGCTATAGATATAACAAAGGCAACACAAAAGATTGCAAAGAGCAACATTAAAAAGAATTCACCCGTAGACATAGAGACATCATTTAGTTTGAGTTGGGCGCTTCATCGGGCCAATGGTGCTTGGGATATCGGCCTGCAAGGTCTTTCTTCATTTGCGGATATCCGTTCTTCCAGAATGAGCTGAGGTCGGAGGTAATTTGATACGGACGCTGGTTGGGTGCCAAAATTTCTACAAGGCAGCGCACGCGTCCATCAGCAATGAGGGGCGTGTGAGGCACGCCGAAGAGTAATTGGCACTTAAGGGCGAATGTAGGAGTGCCGTCTTCTCGGTACAACAGTTTCACCTCGCGGCCGTTAGCCAACTTTATAGCCTTGGGGGCATAGCGGTTTAAGCAGTCCTGCTGCCAATCGGATAACCATTCTCGGAGAATCGGTAACACGGGGCGCTGGGCAATATCTTTGTAGCTCACGGCACCTTCGCAGAGCATGGTAATGGCTACAAGACGGTCTTCTTCCCCAAAGTCAGGAATCTCCAGCTCCGGCATAGCTTGACGAAGGCAAGTGAGGCGATTAATCCATTGAAGAACATGGCCATCCCATCCCTCAAGGCGCAATTCTCCGCGTACAACGCGGTCGGCCAAAATAGGTGCAGCTGCATCAGGCGCGGCATCCCCCGTTTCTTTTTCCTGCAACACAAGGTCGCGATAGAGAATGCGGTGATAATTCAGTACTCGTTTGCGGGTCGTGTCGTACGCGGGTACATCATCCTCATGCAACGGTAAATGCGCGAGTTGCAAACGGGTGCAGCGGGAAAGGCGGGTCTCCACATTCTTGCCGCCGATTTCCGTCATTTCTGCGGCCAGCAGAATATCGCAATCCGGCCTTAAAGCAACACCTGCCGTTAATTTGCCACTGCGGCGGCGTGTTAAGCGGGCGGTGCCGGTGGCTTTGCTGTTACGGGCGGCAATGTTGTCCGGGAAAGCGAGTAAGAGCGCCTTAATAATGCTCTCCTGATGGGCTGTAAAGTTCGGCTCCTGATTGCCTCCTTGCAACTGACGGAAGGAGGCTCGAATCTCTCGTGCGGCCCTAGCCATAATACCCAGTGTGTTGCACGCTGTGGGGGCTCCTTGTAAGGCTTCTGCTCGGAGTAAGGCACGCCATTCTGCTTGAAAATCAGTAAAATCGGACTCTTCACGCAGCGATTCATGTAACCCGGCATTGGTAGCTATGCTTTCGCTTTGAATAAGTGCAGCAATGGCAGCCATTTCTGTTTCGCAGCCTAAATCATGCCCTGCCACCAGCATGCGCGCTGCTACGGGAGGAAGCGGGTAGCGCATCATGCGCCGCCCAATGTCTGACAGAGCTCCATGGCTATCAATCGCGCCGAGATTCATTAATAAATCCCAAGCCTGAGAGAATTGAGCCTCGGTTGGGGCATCCGGCCATGCAAAGCGGCGCAAGCCCTCTTGCCCGACGGCTCCCCATGCCATGAGGTTCAGGAAGGCCGTGGAAATATCAGCTCTATGGATTTCCGGTGATGGATAGGGCGCGCGTCGGCGGTGGTCCGCCTCGCTCCATAAGCGAATGCAGCGCCCCGGGCCTAAGCGCCCTGCACGGCCTGCACGTTGTTCTGCCTGAGCCTGAGAGATGGGCACAATATGGAGTGTAGACAAACCGCGTACGGGGTCCCATCTGCCTTCACGAGCAGTACCGCTATCAACCACAGCGCGCACACCTTCAATGGTGAGTGAGGTTTCCGCGATGTTGGTGGAAACAATCACACGCGGGCAGTCGCCTTTTTCCACGGCTCGGGTTTGAGCATCCGCGGAAAGTTGCCCATGGAGCGCATACACCTCTCGACCGTGCATCCAGCCCACATTTTCCAGAATCTCGACGGTTCGTCTAATCTCGTACGCGCCGGGGAGAAAGACGAGAATATCGCCCACGCACGAGGAATCAATCAGTTGACGGACTGCAACGGCGCATTGCTCCCATACAGGCGGCGGATTAACGTAGCCGAAGCGGTCGCGTACCGGTACAGGCGGCAGATAGCTGATTTCAACCGGGTACATCCTACCTTCTGCGCGCAACACTGTGGCTTGCGGGAGGTAATCCTGCAATTTGTCCAGCTCTAAGGTGGCGGACATTACCACGACACCAAGGTTCGGGCGTGTGGAGCGTTGCAACTCCAGCACGCGAGCCAAACAGAGGTCGCCGGAGAGTCGGCGCTCGTGCACTTCATCGAAAATCACAGCAGAAACGCCCTCCAAGGTCGGGTCATCTGTCAGTCGGCGCTCCAGTATACCATCTGTAACAAAGAGAATGCGGGTTTGCGCACTGCAACGGGAGTCAAATCGCACCGTGTAGCCCACCTCTGCACCGAGTTTGCAGGGATATTGTTTAGCAACAAATCCGGCCAAAAGACGAGCAGCCAAGCGACGTGGCTGCACCACGATGATGGTTCCCGTGTTGCCCACTCCGGCATCCATTAACATGCCCGGTATGCGGGTGGATTTACCGCTACCTGTCGGAGCACTTAGCAGGACACAGAAACCGGGCTTTTGCACCGCGGTTATAACCTCGTCTCGTATGGCATCAATCGGCAGCATGCTTAACAGGGGGTAAGGAGGATAATAGCAGATTGCAGGGGGCGAGTCCAGCGGATGGGAAGCCCGTTGTATATTAATTCTGTACCAGGTACAGTATTGCCGTCAGCTGAGCATCGTTTACCGGTGGCATCAGGCATCAGCTCTTCAATGCGGTAGTGCTGTTCTGCTTTAATGCCACGCAGTTGTATGCGGGTGCATTGGTCTGTAAAGGCTCGTTCTGTGGTGTAGGCTAATACGAGTGCTTGTTCCCCATCCGTATATAGCATGGCGCAGTCCGGGCCTTCGTAGGGCGATATCAAGCGGTACAGGTCGCCCTGCTGCGTAAGCGGTGCCAGTCGACGGTAAAGGGCTAAGCGGCGATTAATCTCATCACAATCTTCCGCCGATAAGCAGGTGGGGTCCAGCTCAAAGCCGAGTCGCCCGGCCATGGCCACATCGAATCGGAACTTAAGGCTTGTGCTACGCCCGGTGTAGAGGTTGGGACTCACGGTCACATGCGCCCCGATACTGTTTGCCGGGAAGAGATGAGACGCGCTCCATTGCATGCGCAGGCGGTCGTAGGCATCCGTATTATCACTCAACCAAAACTCTTCGTGGTACCGGGCTGCACCGAAATCAAGTCGACCACCACCGGCAGAACAGCATTGGAACGTGACGTGAGGGAAGGCGGTTCTCAGGCTCTGCATGATACGGTAGTAGGCCTTAATGTAGTCTACATACAGGTTGGGGTGCGAGGCGTCTGTTATCATTCGGTTGCAATCCAACTTAATGTAGCTGATGCCGGGGTATTGCGAAAGAATGCCGGCAACTGCTGCGGTAATGTAGCTTTCAACTTCCGGCAAAGCTAAATTGAGGACTAATTGGTGGCGCTGTGTTGTGGGTGCCAGCTCCGGTAAGCGGATAGCCCAATCGGGATGGTTGCGGTAGAGCTCGCTATCGGGTGATACCATCTCCGGTTCCATCCATAGCCCGAACGCGATGCCGCACTCGTCTGCGCAATCAATAAGCGGTTGCAAGCCTCGGGGTAAGCGTGATGTGTCCGGCAGCCAGTCGCCCAGAGACGTAGTATCGTCCGTTCGTTTGCCAAACCAGCCGTCGTCGAGAACAAAAAGCTCAATCCCTAATTCGGCTGTGCTGCGAATCATCCGGCATATTTTATCCTCCTCGTGGTCAAAGTGAATTCCCTCCCAGCTGTTGAGTAGGGCGCGGCGTATAGATTCGCCATGTGGAATGACGTTCTTGCGGAGGTAGCGATGCAGGCGGCGAGAGGCGCTGCCTTTTCCTTGGTGCGATAACACCAGCAAGGCCTCCGGTAGTTCTAATCGTTGGCCCGGTGCCAGGGTGTAGGGGGCCTGTGCAAAATCATGGCCAAGAGTCATGAATCCTACACCTTGAGCATTGTGAGTAAAATTGATACTGTAATTGCCACTCCAACATAAGGCAGCCAAAAGGCAGGTGCCGCTTTCTTCCTGTGCCGGGGTATTGAGAGAAAGAATGATGGCAGGTGTGCCTTCTTGGGCGGTTTTGATGCCGCAAGACGAATGCACACTGAGCATATTGCCTCGCAAGACAGATTGCTCCTGCAACTGATGCTCACCGGCCCATACACCGCGGAAGGTAGTGATGTGGTAACTTGCTGCTTGTATTTGCGCCGTTAATGAATGAGCACGCAACAAAAGTATAGGCTCGGCCAAACCATTTGTTATACTGACACGTTGAGAGTAAATGCCTTCCTCTGTTAATCTCAGTGTCAATTGAATCTCGATTTGCGGATATCGCTCATCTGCCAGAGTCAGGATAAGGGAATCATTGGCAACGCAGTGCGAGCTCAGTGTGGGGTTAAGCCCCATGCTGCCACCCGGTAAAAGAATTTGTAAGGCATATTCACCGCTCAAATGGTGAGCCGGATATCCGCAGCGGCATTGGTAATCTGTCAGGTATTCGCTGCGTACCCTGCCGGCTGTGTTGTGAGTAATAATGGCAGCTCCTTGTTGCCAAGAAATTTCACCGTAGGGGTAGCAAACAGATATATCGTGAGGCATGGCGATGGCGGAGAAAAAACCGAAATGTAAAATGATTGAGCAAGAGTGAGCGGCGGAGGGCTTATTCATACTTGCGCGCCTCGCGGCGTGCTTTTCTGAGTCGTTCGCGCTCCTTAAGAGCCTGATTGCCTAACTTCGTTTCACGGTGTAAGTCGCGTGCTGCTTCCAAAGCGGCAATAGCTTCCAGTAACTTGGCTTCCGTATAGGGCGTGTGGGCGCCGTTGTAACCACGCTTATATTGGAGCATGAGTGCCGGGTAGAGACAGCGCAAACCAATGAATTGCTTTTGCTGCAAATTTGCTTTTGGGTGCTCCAACAACTGCCGGCATGTGCTGATGATGCGCTCCAAACTGTCATTATCTTGCGTGTCGTGCTGAAGAGCTGCGCATAACAGGTAGATAGCAGCACTCAACTCGCGCTTAGATGCGTTCTCTGCTCTATCTTCTGCTGTAGCCTGTTCTTGAATTTGTTGCACGATTTCCGGTGTGAGCCCCTCCAAGGGCAGTACGGCGTAGGGCCCGGCATTATCGCTGATGACGAGGCAGGGGATTTCCTGTACTCCTGCACTCAGGGCACGTGCTTGCACTTCGGCATCTGCCATAGTGGTGCAGGTTGTTGGCAAGGCGTGATAATCGATGGCGGCATCCTGAGGAAGTGCTTCTGCCAACACCGTTTTCGCCGAGCTCATGTCTGCCCCCGGAGCATGGTATACACAATACGTTTCAGCCTCTGCGCTGCTAAGAGAGGCCAAGGCGCAGAGGGCGAAACGAAGCAGTGCAGTATCCATGTTCATGATTCTTCTGTAACGCAGCTGATGGTAATGCGCTTAAAGCGAGACTCGGTGTCCTCAGACTCTGTATAAATCCCCGGTATTGTGGCTAACTCATTGTGCACAAGTCGGCGCTGGTATGCATTGAGCTTTTCCATCATCAGCGGTTTTCCCGTTTGCAATACGCGCTCGGCTCGGGAACGAGCACGGCGCAGCAACTTAGCTTCGCTGCGGGCGCGGTAATGGTCACAGTCCACACGCACGCGTGCTGCATCCGGCATGGTTGCTTGCACGATGCGGTTAACCAGGTATTGCAAATCGTCCAAGCGGTCACCTTCATCGCCGATAATGATGGCGGCATCAGTGCTCGTTATCATAAGGCATACACCATCACCATCCGTCGGGTGCTCCGTTGCGATGGTATAGTCTAAGCCTAAGGGGGAAAGAATCGAGTTGGCAGCCTGAACTGCCAACTCGGTAAGATTGAATGATTCGTTATTTTCCATGTTCTGAATTACTCATCAGCATTGCCTAAGAAATGCAACAGGAAGCGGAACATGTTGTAGAAGTTGATGTAGAGGCCCAAAGCACCGAGAATGGCGCCTTTCTCACGGTCCACAGGATCAACCAGCATGGCACCTTCGGCCTGAAGTTGTTGGAAATCGTAAGCCGTGAACAGGGCAAACACAACAATGCCTACAGCGCAGATACCAAGGCTTACCATGGAGTTGCCGAAGAAACGATTGGCAATCATGGCAATGATGAGCCCGATAAGCACCATCATGAGAGTGCGCCCCAAGCCGGAAAGATTACGGCGTGTTGTTCTGCCATATATAGCCATGATGGCGAACATACCGGCTGTGCAGGCAAAGGTGAGGCCAAGGGATTCGTTGGTGTAGACAAGCAGCAAGGGGCTGAACAAGGCTCCTTGTACCAACGAATAAACCAGAAGCAATACCTTGAGTGCTCCGCTCGTAAGCTTGTTGGCTGCAAAACACATAACAACCACAATACCCAAGGTGAGCAACGACAGCATGAAAAAGTTATCAACAACTTTTTGCATCAGAAGCAGGTCGCTTTCCAAGTAGACAGCGGCACCCGCAGAAAGAGCCATGGATAAGGCCAACCATGTGTATACCTTATTGAAATAGGCGCGCACATTGGCTGCAATTTGCTCGGGGTTCAGTTGATGGATGATAGTGTGTTCTGAATAGTGGGAGTCCATGCAAGCATTATAAAAATAAGTCGCCCTAATGTCAAGTGTATCCAATGCGTTTTTTGACATTGCTTCCGGTCTCGAATTGTGAGCCAGGCTCTAATGTTTGCGCGATTCTTTGATTTTACGCAAAGCTTTTGTTCGTATAGCCTCACGTAAGTGTGCCCCCTCTGCTAAAAGCGGTGTGGTAAGTTGAGGGTAACGCGCATGTATCTCGCAGATGCACCAGGCTGTAGCCATTTCTGCATAGTACCCGCAACATGGTATATGGGGTAGCTGCTGAAGAAATGCACGGCTCCATCTTTCTTCCTGTATGAAGTGATTGATTAGCATGACAATAGCAAACCGTGCTTCAAATTCTTTTGCGGAGTGCAGGTAGGGGTGGAGGAACCGCCACACGATTTCGCGATGTTCTTTAGTGAACTTATATGTGGCACAGCAGGAATCGCAAATGCTCCAGTTGGTGATGAAGGGAAGAAAAAGTTGTAATTCTCTTAAGCGTTCTTGTATTGGTATAGAAGCCGGAGCATAGCCAATGAGCATCCCGCGCACCATTGTTTCTTCCATGGATTGCGGGGGGGATTCCTCGTGGAAAATAGCCTCACGATTGTGGCGGGCTATATCTTTGGCTATTCGGTGTAGCTGTGGTAGCCTAACGCCTAAAAGGTTGTCGACACCGGGAAGCAGTGAAGAGGCAAACGCCTGAAAACGCGGCTCAGCCAGCGCTTTCAGGCGTTCTCTAAGTTCAACAATAGACATTACTGCGCAGCAGCTTCGTCCAGAAGTCGGATAATCTCGGGATCCGTTGCGTAGTCTCGAGCTGTTTTGCCGGCGTTGTCCTTGGCATTGATGTCTGCACCTGCCTTAAGGAGAATCTTAACAGTTTCCTTAACATTGGGGTACAGACCCATGCTCTGCACAACAAGGGGCTTCACCTGAGAGGCTGCTGCCGGGGAAACGTGTGCGAGAGAAATCTCTGCCTTTTTAGCGGCGGGCAGTACTGCCAAAATCAGGGGCGTGCGGCCTGCTGCATCAGCGGCATTAATGTCGGCTCCGCTGTTAATCAGCACTTGCAGGGTTTCCGGGCAGCCATCCATGGAAGCAATCATGACAGGGGTGGTGCCATCCGCATCCTTGGCGTTTACATCTGCACCGTTGGAAATAAGGACATTGCAAGCTTCTGCTGCGTCCATAAACTTCTCGTGCTGAGGAATGAGCTTACCGGCACCCATCAGCTTGAGGGAATCTTTAATGAGCGCATTGCCGGTGGCTGTTACATGCAGAGGTGTTACGTTACTGCGAGAGTCGCGAGTATCAACAGGTGCACCGTATTGGATGAGGTGCTCCATCACGTCGGCACGCGCAAGCATGCAGGCGTAAGCAATAAGGGAGGTGTGAGCGTTCACGCCTACATTGATGTCTGCTTTATTGGCAAGCAGAAGTGCAACCATTTCTTCATTGCCAAGTGCTACAGCTACAGAAAGGGCAGAAGGTCCATTGTTCTGCTGGCGTGCGTTGACATCGGCACCGTGCTCCAACAAAAGCAGAGCAACGTCCAAGTCGTTCATTTGTACGGCACCCATCAGCGGGGTGAATCCGTTGGGCATGCCGAGGTTAGGATTGCCGCCCTTTTCAAGAATCATACGAGCGATTGAAATGGTGTTTTCTGTGTTGTGCATGATGGAATGCAACAGCGGGGTTACACCATTGGCGTCGCGAGTGTCGGTCTCTGCCTTGGCGGTAAGGAGCATTTGAACCGCGTTTACGGCACCCTGTGCGCAGGCCATGGAAAGAGTGCTTTCGCCATTCGGGGCAGAGTAGTTAGCGTTGGCGCCGTGAGTGATAAGAAGGTCAATCATGGCCCAGTCATCGTACATGCAGGCAATGCCCAATGCTGTGATGCCGGGGTCTTTTACGTAGTTAGGATCTGCGCCGTTCTCCAGCAGTACATACATGAGGTCAGAGCGCTGTGCTACAGCGGCAAGCAACAGGGGCGTGTTGCCTTCAGGGTCCTTCATGTTGACATCAAAGCCTTCTTTGATGTGATTTGTTAAGTCGGAGGAAGTGTATTTCTGCATCAACTCCAAGAGAGGAGACGGTGCCGGGGCTTGCTCTTGCTGAGCCTGTACGGGCATTACTGCTGTCAGGAGTGCAGCACACAATGCGATAACTGAAGTACGCAGTTTCATGCCATTCTGTCTACCATATTCATATATACACTGCAAGGTTAGATTTGCTTTATGACGTGCTTTTTCGCGAGGCATTTTGATTGACTTTCTGCGCGAATATGGCAGAATAAAGCAGCAATGAGCACTTACGGCTATTATAGATTGGCAACGGTGGTTCCGCGCGTGCGTGTGGCGGACGTAGAGTATAACACAACGGAGATGATTGCCGGTATGCGTTCGGCTGTAGAGCAGGGCGCGCAATTGGTATTGTTCCCGGAGTTGAGTATTACCTCTGCCAGCTGTGCTGATTTGTTTTATCATAGCACCTTGCAGCGTGCTGCCTTGCAAGGATTGCTGCGTTTTTCCGAGGAAACGGCGGATTTGAATGTGCCGGCAGTTGTTTCGCTTCCGCTATTATTGGAAAATCGCTTGTACAATGTAGCTGCCGTTGTGAAAGACGGGCAGGTGCAGGGTATTGTTCCTAAGTGCGTGTTACCCAATAAGAGAGAATGTTATGAAAGCCGTGTGTTTAGTCCGGCAGCAGCTTTAATGAAGGACTTTGCTGAATTAAACGGCGATATGGTACCTTGTGGTGCCGATTTGATTTTTACGGACGGAGAGTTCTTGTCTTTCGGTATCGAGTTCGGCGATGATATGTGTGCCGTGTTGTCTCCCTCATCAGGTCTTGTGATGCAGGGGGCTACAGTGGTGCTGACGCCGTCTGCCGCTCCGGAGTATATCGGCGTATCGGAATACCGTCGACAGCAGGTTGCCGCCATGAGCGGTACACAGGTGTCCGCCCGCATGTATGCCTCTGCCGGTGTTGGTGAGAGCACGCAGGATTGCGTCTTCGGGGGGCAAGCACTTATTGCTGATAATGGCCACATTGTTGCAGAAAGCAGCTTGTTCTGCCGCGATACTAGCATTACGCTGGCTGATGTTGATTTGCAACGATTGCAGGCCGCCCGCCTCAGTGAAACAAGCTTCAATGAGTTAGCTGTGCCTATGGAATGGCAGGGTGTGCGCACAATTAATATCGGTAGCGTGGGTGGATGCTGTGATTTGGCATACGCTCACTTAAGCTCTCACCCCTTTGTTCCTTCCTCAACTGTTGCGCATGCTCGCTGCGAGGAAATCCTTAACATTCAAGCTGCTGCCTTGGCAAAGAGAATAGAACATACACATGCCAAAACATTGGTGCTGGGCGTGTCCGGCGGTTTGGACAGCACGCTTGCCTTATTGGTGTGTGACCGCGCTTGCCGCATGCTTGGGCGTGATAACAGCTGCATTTTGGCATTGACCATGCCCGGGTTCGGCACAACAGGCCGTACTTACAATAACGCTGTTAAACTGATTCAGTTGCTGGGTTGCACCTTTAAGGAGGTGAACATTAAGGAGGCTTGTTTGCTCCACTTCAAAGATTTGGATTTTGACCCGGCCCTGCGTACCAATACGTATGAAAACGTGCAGGCGCGCGAGCGTACTAAGTTGTTGATGAACTTGGCCAACAAGACCGGCGGTATGGTCGTTGGCACAGGCGATTTGTCTGAAATTGCCTTGGGTTGGGCTACCTATAATGGCGACCACATGAGTATGTACAGCGTCAACTGCTCGGTGCCGAAGACCTTGATTCGTTGCCTCATCAGCCATGTTGTGGCGCAGAGCCCTGCTGAACTTGCTGCTGTGCTTCAGGATGTGGTGGATACACCGGTAAGCCCCGAGTTGTTACCGCCTGCCGATGATGGCTCTATTGAGCAAAAGACGGAAGATGTGCTTGGGCCGTATGATTTGCATGATTTCTTCCTCTATCATTTCATTAAGTACGGAGCGGAATGTGACAAATTGCTTGCTCTGGCTAAGCATGCATTTGCCGGTCAGTTTGAGGAGGCGCTCATTGAGAAAACGCTCTCAACCTTTATGCGCCGCTTCTTTACGCAACAGTTTAAGCGTAGCTGCGTGCCCGATGGCCCGAAGGTGGGTACCATCGCTCTTTCTCCGCGAGGCGATTGGCGCATGCCGACTGATGTGTGTGGCACACTTTGGCAAATGTGATAAAGCGCGGGCCGGTATACATAAACCGGCCCGTTTTTTATTTGCCGCCAGCGCGACCGATGAGTCCGGCGGTTTCGGGATGGCCGGATTCCTCCGCCTTTTCAAGAGCTGTCTGTCCTTTTCTGTCGCGAATATTGGGGTCAGCTTCGGCATCTAAGAGAATACTTACGATGTCTGTTGAGCCCTCTTTCGCGGCAATCATGAGTGCTGTTTCTCCTTTGGCGTTTTGGATATTGAGACTCGCACCGTTATTAATCAATAATTCCACTACGTCTTTTTTGTGATGGTCTGCTGCTGTTATCAGGGCAGTATTGCCATGAGAATCGATGGCGTTTATGCTTGTGCCTGCCGCTATCACAGCACGCAACTTATTGCCGTTGTCGCATGCCGCGTAGTATATGGCGTCCTTCTGTGCTTCATAGGTGTAAGAGTCTGCTGATGATAGAGGTAATAGTACTGAACTAACGAGCACGGCAGCAACGACATTAAAAATGATAAGTTCTCTCATTCGTGTGTGGGGTAGATGATGGCTTCTCTTATACGTCCTATACCCCGCTTGGTCAACTCTAACTTGCCAATCGTTAGTAAAACGCTTTGTTAAAGTTTTTAGTTGATAGCCACACTAATAGCAATTTGTGGGGCTTATTGATGTGAGCGCAGCGAACGGAATTTGAGAGCCCCGGCCTGGGGCGACATATGGTAGCCCGGGGTGGAGCAGCGCAGCAGCGTAACCCCGGGAAAGATGAAAAATATTTTGGAACCCCGTTAGGGGTGGCATAATGCGTGGCTGTAATATTTGTGCTTATTTATTGATAAACATCAATAACGAAAGAACACTGCAACTGGATGCACCCCTTTATACCACCCCTCCGGGGTTCCAATGGATGGACGATTAACCCGGGGTTTCGCCGCTGACGCGGCTCCACCACCGGGCTATTTTATGGCGCCCTGCAGGGCTCTCAAATTCGGCTCGCTGCGCTCGCGGTAAATTCGTCCTTCGGAATTCGTCCTTCGTACTTCCACAAATTCCCATTTATCAACTAAAAAGTTTAACAGAGCGTAGTAAAAAAGCCTGAGGGGTGTATCCTCAGGCTTTGTCAAAAGTGTGTTTAGTAATGCTTAGCGTGCGCCGGCTGCCTCCAGCTCTTGAATGACAGCACGATTGCGCTCGTCGCGCGCTTTATCGAGGGCGGTTTCTCCCTCGTCATCACGGGCATTGACATTGGCACCGGCTTCAATCAGAAGCTTGACGGCTTCGAGGTTGCCTTCGTCTGCGGCAATCATCAGGGCGGTTTCTCCGTCTTCATCCGCAGCGTTTACATCTGCACCGTTGGCAATGAGTACTCGAACTGCATCTGCATTGCGGCTGTCAGCTGCTTCCATCAGGGCAGTTTCGCCGTCATTGTCAGCTGCATTGACGTTGATGCCTTGCTGCAACAAAGCCTTAAGTTCATCGTCGCCTTGGTATGCAGCACGCAACACCTGCTTCATAGGATGGTTGCGAGGCGTGTCTGCTTGTGCAACCGGGGTGGATACTGCTGCCAGAAGGACTGCTCCGATGATTGAGAATGTGATTTTTGCTTTCATTTTATCTCTCCTTGGAGTTAATATATACTAACTTTGTAGGAAAAGCAAGAAGAATAACAGAAAAAAATGACAAAAAGCTATTATTTTTCTAAAATAGGGCGAAAATCGGCAAAATAGGAGCTTCTATCAATGTAAATAGGAACAACTGTGATGGTTGCCCCCGGGAGAAGGAATTGACCATCGAATGAAGACCAACGGCGCGTGTGGCGCTCAAAATACCAACGAGAGCCTAGCTCATCGCCGCTGATAAATCCCTTCAATCGCAGCATAGGTACTTCCACAGCCATACCTTGCGGATAAGAATCCGTGATAACAGCCTCCCACGAGCGAGGTGTATCACTTTGGCACTCGTCTTCCAGGAATGCTGCTAATTTCATTTGCACTGCTTCCTTTTCAGCAATGGCAGATATGCGTTCTGTTTCTGAAATATGTTCAGCAATGGAACTGAGTTGCCCGATATCGGGCAGCTTGATAGTGGCTTGCTTACCCCTAACCAAGCGTTCAAACCCGCGGTGCACCAGCAAATCCGCATATCGGCGGATAGGACTGGTAAAGTGGCAGTAATCTCCTTTGGCTAAGCCGAAATGCCCAAGTGCCTCTGTGGAGTAGCGGGCACGCATCATAGCACGCAACAAAGCCGTAGTGAGTATATTTTCATCAGCATGCCCATGAATAGCCTCGGCAACGCGCGCCAGCTCTTCACGAGATGTGAGAGCGCCGGCGTTTATACCGTAACTGCGCGCTAAGTTGGCAAAGGAAAATAGTTTGGCCGGGTCCGGTTCCTCATGAATGCGGTAAATTGTAGGAGTTAACTGCTGGCTAAGAGCCTTGGCTACGGCTTCATTCGCAGCCAGCATAAACTCTTCAATCATTTGGTGCGCGGCATCGCTGCGCTCTTCTTCCACGGCTATGACTTTGCCGTTGTCGTCCAGCTTGAGCTTCAACTCCGGAACCTCCAAATTGAGAGCACCGGCCTTCATGCGGCGCTGTCGCAATTTGTTTGCTAAATGGTGTGCCTGCTGCAAGGCTTCATCCAGCTCATCATCACCGGTACTTGCTCGGTTTTCAATGACTGCGAGAGCTGTTGCGTAGTCTAAACGGCGGCGCGAGCATATAACAGCGTTGCGGAATTCGGCACGGAAGACTTCGCCCTTACGGTTGATGCGCATGAGGCACAGACGTGTGAGCCTGTCCACCCCTTGTTTAAGGGAGCATAAATCGTCACACAAACGCGGTGGCAGCATGGGAATGACGTAGTCCGGCAGATAGGTGGAATTGCCTCGCAGGTAGGCCTCGTGATCCAGCTCGCTATTGGGTGCAACGTAATAACTGACGTCTGCTATATGGACTGCCAGCTCCCAGCAGTCGTTATCCAGCGGGCGGATACTGATAGCGTCGTCGTAATCCTTCGCTGTATCCGGGTCAATAGTAAAAACGAGGCGGTCTCGCCAATCGTCTCTATTTTCATATTCCTGCGCAGGAATAGTACCGGGTAAGGCATCTGCTTCTGCTAATACGGAAGCAGGGAAATCGCTCTTCAGTGCGTGGCGTTGTATCACTGTGGCAAGGTCCACACCGGCTTCATCAGGGTACCCCAACACCGTTTCCACCGTGCCGGTGGGTTCCATGCGACCGCGAGCATAACAGCCAATGCTAACAGTAATGACCATGCCGGCTTGCACATCTTGCGGAGCAGGGGCTGTAAGACGAACTCTCTCAGGGGCACTTCGTCCATCGCCTTGCATGTAGCCGTATCTGCCACCGGGCTGATAGATACCAATCCAAGTTTTGGCGCGGCGCTCAAGTATCTCTTCAACACGAGCTTCCGGTCGCAGCTGCGAATCTTCCGGGTATGTATGCCTCCTTTTCTTACTGCGAGTAAATTGAGCGGAGGCGTTCAGCTTAACGGTAACGCGTACAATATCGCCGTGCATAGCGCCGCCATCGCGGTGCTCTCTAATAGGTAACTCAATGTGCCCTGCATCTTCAAACCCGGTGAGGTTGCGCAGCTGTTTCAGTGCGGCTTCGTTGGGAATAAAGAAGAGTTTACCACGTGCTGCTTTGTGGATACGCCCCTCGAGTGCAGAATCTACCACCTGTCTTAAAATAAGGCGCGCTCCTTTCAGGCGTTGCAGGGTCCCATTATCCTGCCATTCTTTAAGAATTGCGCGCAAAGCCGGGCGCTCTTGCGAGGATATACCCATGCCTCGCGCAATGGCAGATGCATCCTGTGGTTCGTAACTCTTGGAACGCAGGTAAGCCAGCAGTTGGTCTTCTAAAGAGAGCGACATTGCAGGATAGATATAGGAATCAGAAGGAATCCGCTACAGACTGCGAGAATACATCGAAGTAGGAGCGCTCACGGATTTTCTTCTGCATGGTGCTGTTGCCCATCCTGTCGTATGCGGATTCGCGCACCAAGCGCGCAAGCTTCTCTGCCCAAGCTTTCAGGTTTACATCTGCATTACCGGTTTTGGAGTATGCCTCTGCCGTGTAAAGCCTTGCCGACTTTCGGTTGGTGTCTTTGAATGCTACAAGCAGTTGCCCGCTGCGGGCATCGCGCATAGTACCTTCAAGCGTGATGTTGCCCTCTGAGATAAAACTGAAAATCTTAGAAGCCCCGGGCACGGCACCTAAAGTGCTGGTGATGGTGGTGGTAACTTTGAGAGCCGGTTGTTGGGGGCGAAATTTAACAACAGCCGTGTGGATGCACACATCTGCCTCGGACGGATTGGTCGTCAGTGTCCAATTAGTATGGTTGGCTGCATTCATTTCTCTGAGCTCTTTTACCATGGCTTGTACAATATAGTCCTGCATTTGCACTACCATGAGCGAGGCTGCTTCAGGATTGTTGTGTCGTACTTTGGACACATCCAAGGGATGAATATAGATTTTGCCGGATTTTTCTCCCGCATAAGGGTTGCCTTTCCCCCAGCTCCAGCATCCGTCTACCAAAACTTTAGGGTTCTTTTTCAATTCCACATTGTATAACCCGCTCTCAGATTTTAAATAGATCTGGCAGGATAAGAGTGTGAAACTGGTAAAAAGTAAAGACAGAATCAGTTGAAGCTTCTTCATGCGCGATTTTCTACCATTATTTAGTTGAAAATGCAAGATTTTAATGCGAATTATTGAATTTAGCTTGACTTTTCTTAACAAAAGTGGCATTCTACGCGCCCACTCATGCCTTGTGGCTGGGTGAGACAATCCCGGCGGGTGACAAAGACGCGCACCGACGTCGGATGAACTCCACAAAACACAATTTCAAACAATCATATTACGATTATGACGACTCTTACACTCAATGTAACGAAGCGCGAGGTTATCGGTACCGGTAAGCTCAACGCTCTCCGCGCTCAGGGCTTCATCCCCGGCGTTATCTACGGTCCGGCTGTTGAGGGCAACATCAACGTTCAGGCTAAGATTTCTGACGTTCGCAACTTCCTCAACGCTGCTGATTCCGACAGCGTTCTCGTTAAGTTGAACTTGGATGGCACCGAGCTCCTTGCCATGGTTAAGGATGTTCAGCGCTGCTTCCTTACCGACTCCACCATGCACCTCGACTTCGAGGCTGTAACTCCTGAGACAGTTGTTAAGACCAAGGTTGCCGTTAAGCTTACCGGCACACCCGTTGGTGTTGGCATGGGTGGTGTTGTTCACCAGATTGTGCACGAGGTTCCTGTTAAGTGCGCTGTTAAGGACATCCCCTGCTGCGTAACCGGCGACATCACCGCTGTTAAGCTTGGTGAGTCCTTCCGCCTTGGTCAGGTTGAGCTTCCCGCCAATGTAACTTCTCCGTTCAATGGCACGGTAGTTCTTGCTTCTGTTGTGAAGCCCTAATCTATCGCGTACATATTACTTTAAAAAGTCCTCCTTTTGCCGTATGGCGAAAGGAGGACTTTTTACTGTAGACGATTAGCAAGGTTTATACTGCAAGGTCGCCGAGGATGGGAATCAGCGAATGTTCTTATAGCGGTAGGGGGTATAACCGAGTTTTTTCAGCGTATCTATGCTGATGAGGTAACGGTAGCACTTCCAATGCGGAACACCGCCTGCTTCAATGGCATAAAAAGCACTGTGCTCTTTGTTCGCCCATGAATCAAACAAGATAACATGCACGCCGGGTTTAAGTGCAATATCACCGGCTTTCAGTTCCGAAAAATCGGATAATGCATCACACAACCCGGCTAACTCTCTTGTAGAATACGGGCGAGACAAACGCCAGCAGCGAGATACCAAGCCGGAACAATCGATGCCGGCAGCATAACGGCTCACAGCGTCATCTCCGCCTGCAACTTTTGCCTCGGAGGCATAATCACCTGCATAAACAGGGGATTCCTTGCTGAGTCTCTTTAAGAACTCTTTAGGCGTATCAAAACCTCCCCATTTATAGGGCATTCCGATGTTGACTCCGGGAGTCCACCACATCGCAGAACCTAAGCTTGAGGATGCAGCTGCATCCGGTGTGTCTATCCATTGACCATCTGCATCTAAACCGTGGAGAGCGTTGGCATCTGTGGCGGTCCATCGCAGCGTGGTGTATTGTTTAGCCATATCGATGGCATATTCTCTGGAAACGGTATCTCCGCAGGGAGCCGTTACACAGCAGCTTAACAAGGATGTGGCTGCTACAATGCTGCAAAATCGGAATATCATCCTCTGTACTTAGCTTTAGCATGCTGCCAAACGGCAAAGGCAATGCCAAGCACGTTCGGAATCCACAGTACGATGTAGGGCGTGATGCCACCGGATTTGCGAGAAGTTTCGCAGAAGACCAAGGCCACGAAATAGAGAGCTGCCACCATGATACCAATGGCAAAGCCCGTTGATGTATCGCGGCGGCGTGCCGTAATGGCCAAGGGAACACCGATAAGAGAGAAGACGATGCAAGCGCAGGCAAAGGAAGCGCGTTGAATACCTTCCGTGCGGAAAGCTCGCTCGTTTTTCTTGTTCATGTTGTTGTGGTAGAATTTACTGTCGGATGTTGCAGCGTCCCACAAGTTGGAAGCGCAGGGGAACGGTGATTGCTGGGCTGCAGCCTTGGAGTAGAGCTCAAGAGACTCCGGGTCTGTATGGCGAATCTTTTCCCAGTGCTCTAATTCATCAGCAATTTCTGCATTGGTGAAACGATTGGGTTTCATTTTACGGTGTGTGCGGATGGGCACATGCACTTGCAGAGGCAGCTCTGATGTTGTAAGCTGATTAATGATTCTGCCACCATCCTCCTGCTGCTCAATTGTTACATTGTACAGGGTGAGGTCCAGAATACGCGTCTTAATATCGAAATCGCCGATGACTGCGGATTGTGCATGTGCGGCGGAGAAACCACCCATGCCGAACGCATCTGCCTTGCCGCCATCTTTGGCCATGGGGTAAATATGAACACCCAGCAATCTATCCTCCGTTTTACCCTCGGTATAGAGTTGCACGCCATCGAGCTTGGTTGCACCCTGGCCGGCATTAAGCAGGTTTTTGGGGTTATCCATAGCGGCTTTCATTACCAGCTCACTCATTGCATTTTTACCCTTCGGGGCTACCTCAATATTAATATAGTAGCACAGCCCGGAAAGCACGATGCCCATACCAATGGCCGGAGCACTTAAGCGCCACAGGCTCAACCCCGCCATGCGCATCGAGGTTAATTCGTTGTCTGCGGCTAATCGTCCGTATACCAACAATACGGCTGTGAGGAAGCCCCACGGCACGGTAAAGGTTAAGGAGAAGGGGATAACCTGCAAAATGAAATCAATGACAATGGTTGCAGGTGCACCACTTTCCACCAGCAAGCTATGTAATTCTTTAAATAATTGCCCCAGCAACATTAACAGAGTGAGAGACATCACACCGAGGAATGTGACGGATATGAGCTGGCGAAGTATGTATCGATCGAGCGTCTTCACGATAAGTTATGATAAGGTAAGAAAGTTGCGGAGGAGGCGTAAACCCTGGATTTGGCTTTTTTCCGGGTGAAATTGTGTTGCTATGAGATTGCCTTTGATGATGGCAGCAGCAAATGTATCAGCATATCCGGTGGTGGCTGCTATGATTTCCTTGTCTTCCGGTTCCGGATAATAGGAGTGCACGTAGTAGAAATATGGGTCTGCGCCCATATCTGCCCAGATAGGATGCTGCGGATTAGACGGCGTTACTTTGTTCCATCCCATGTGGGGGATTTTCATGCCGTTATCTGTAAAGCGTTTAACGTGTCCTTTGAATAGGCCAAGACCGGAAGCACCGGGTGTTTCATCACTGCTTTCGAAAAGGATTTGATAGCCGATACAGATGCCAAGAAAAGGCTTATCTTGGCTCACCCAGTTGCGAATGGCTGTAACGAGTCCTTGCTTGTGAAGTGCTTCGGAGCAATCGCCAAAAGCGCCAACGCCGGGGAGTACAAGGTGTGAGATACCCTCTAAATCAGCCTCTGTTCGCACCAACTTCGCTGCCTTTCCAATGGCAAGGAAGGAGTTGCATACACTGGCCAAATTGCCTGCGCCGTAATCGATGATGCCGAGGGTACTCATGTGCTATTAAAGGGCGCCTTTGGTTGAGGGTATGAGACCAGCCGTGCGTGTATCCGATTCTACGGCCTGACGCAAGGCACGAGCCAAGCTTTTAAAGACAGCCTCTGCAATGTGGTGTCCATCCATGCCGTAGAATACTTCAATGTGCAGATTGCAGCGCAGATTGTTGACAATAGCGCGGCAAAATTCTACGGTGAGGGAGAGAGGCATATTGGGGGCATCTGCGGCACCTTGCGGGGCTCTGAACTCCAGATACGGACGGTTGGAGATATCGATTACGCAGCGGCACAGGGTTTCATCCATGGGAACATAGGCGCACCCGTAGCGGTTGATGCCTTTTTTGTCGCCCAGTGCTTTCAAAATGGTTTCACCAATGACAATGCCGGTGTCTTCTACGGTGTGGTGGGCGTCTACCTCTAAGTCGCCCACGGTACGCAATTCCATATCAATCAGACTATGACGTGACAGCAGATGCAGCATGTGGTCAAAAAAAGCGTGGCCGGTCTTAATGTCGGCTTTGCCCGTGCCATCCAGATTCAGTTTTAAGGAAATGTCAGTTTCTCCTGTGGTTCTCTTGCAATCTGCTGTTCTCATGCTGGTTCATTGTATCACACTGTCCCTCTCATTGACAAGAGAAAACGCTGTTTGAAAGGGATATTTACTGTTTTTCCTGTCAATACATGACCGGAATGTGAGGGTGCTGACTCAATGTGTCATTGCAAGAGCGTCGCCTATGTGCTAGTATACCCGCGTTATGTCTAATACGTCTCTTACGCCCGAACTTGCTAAGTTGACCTCCGAGCTGGCTGCCGGTTTCGCTCAGTCTCAGAAGGTTGTTTCTGCTAATGCTCGTATTCGTCTGTTCTATCAGAATCCTGAAGCTACGGATTTGTTCCGTCAGGTGAACGAGTACGGCGAGCAGCTTCGCAATAAGCACATGGCCGGTATGGCTCCCTCTGAAGAAGAAATTGCTAAATTTGATTCTCTCCGCCAGAATGTTGTGGACAACGATGTTTGCCGCGGCTTCCTTGAGGCTCGCCAGGAACTCGATGAACTGCTTTCCACTGTTCACCAGTACCTTTGCATTGCTATTGAGAAGGGTGAGGCTCCGACTGATGAGGAGGTGGCCGAAAGCATGCAGCAGCAGATGAGCGGTTGCTCTTGCGGTGGTGGCTGCCACGGCGATTGCGAAGATTGCGATTCCGATTGCGCTCATAAGCATGATGGTGAGCATGAGTGCTGCGGTGGCCACGGTGAGGGGCACGAATGCTGCGGCGGCCATGGTGAAGGCCATGAGTGCAAGTGCGGCAAGCACTAATTCCTATTCTTGAGTTTCTTGGTGCAATCCCGTTGCCGAAAGTTAGCAACGGGATTGCATTTTTTAGAAAAATTCTAATGTATGCCACAATATTGGGTGGATTTGACGCATAATTGCCTTGCAGGATGGCAGGGATTTCTGTAATATAGGGGCAATGGACGAAAAACTGATTATTATAGGAACGGGCCCTGCCGGCTACACGGCTGCAATTTATGCAGCACGTGCAGATTTGTCTCCGCTGGTATTCACCGGTGAGCAACTTGGCGGGCAGCTGACAACAACCACGGAAATTGAGAACTTCCCCGGATTCCCTGAGGGAATCATGGGTCCGGATCTCATGTTCAACATGAGCCAGCAGGCCGAGAAATTCGGTGCTCGCTATGCTTATGAGAATGTGCTTTCCGTAACCAAGGAAGCATGCAGCGACTTGTTTGTGGTAACAACATCCGGCGGAGCCTACAAGGCTGAGGCTGTGATTATTGCCACCGGTGCTACTGCTCGTTATCTTGGTATCGAAGGCGAGAAGGAGCTCATTGGCCACGGTCTTACCGCTTGCGCAACATGTGACGGGGCCTTCTATCGCGATGTGCCCGTATGTGTGGTAGGCGGTGGCGATAGCGCTTGTGAGGAAGCTTCTTTCCTTACCCGTTTTGCCAGTAAGGTATACTTGATTCATCGCCGCGACCAGTTGCGCGCCAGCAAGGCTATGCAGCAACGCGTCCTTTCCAATCCGAAGATTGAGCCGGTATGGAACAGCACCATCGCTGCTTACAGTAAGGATGATGCAGGCGAGCTTTGCGCTGTAACCTTGCAGGATACCGTAACAGGTGAGCAGCGTCCGCTGGAGGTGAAGTGCGTGTTCATGGCTATTGGCCACAAGCCCAACAGCAAGTTTGTGGGTGATTTGGTGGATGTGGATGAAGCAGGCTTCATCGTACGCACCAACGGAGGCACCGCAACCAAGACACCCGGCTTATTTGCCGCCGGCGACGTAGCAGACCCCGTGTATCGTCAAGCTGTATCTGCTGCCGGTATGGGCTGCTGGGCTGCCATTGAGGCTGAGCGCTATCTGCTCGCTCGCGAGTAATTTTATTGCACCGTTAAGAATCTCCTTCACGTCATGAAATACAAATTAATTGCACCGATTATTGCGCTGGGCTTCATGACCTCCTGCGAAACGGCTGACTTTATATGCAACAGAGCTCAGTCATTGTACGAGGCTGCTGACTATGCCGCTGCCGTGCCGCTTTATAAGCAGGCTGCGGAGCGTGGGCATGTGGAAGCGCAGTTGATGCTCGGTAAGTGTTATGATTTCGGACATGGCGTGAAGGAGAACTCCACCGAAGCCGTGCGCTGGTACAGGCAGGCGGCTGAGGCCGGGCATGTAGGAGCCCAAAATAATTTAGCTGCCTGTTATTACAGCGGAGCCGGGGTTCCTGTGAGCATGACTCAGGCTCTTTACTGGTACAACAAAGCTGCGGCTCAAGACAATGCTGTAGCGTATAATAATTTGGGGCTGCATTACCTGAATGGTGAGGGTGTACCGCAGAATAAAGAAATTGCTGCCCAATATTTTGCTAAGGCTGCCGAGCATGGTGATGCTAACGGACAGTATAATCTCGGCAAATGTTATACAATGGGAATCGGCGTGGCACAAGATGAGCAACAAGGTAAACTTTGGGTTGGCAAAGCCGCTGCTCAGGGGCACAAAAATGCTGCTCTTTTCATGCGTGATAATAATTGGAAGTAACCCCATCCTCCTACTTTTCTTATGGCCGTATCTCGAACGATGCGGCCGTTTTTTCTAACGATACAATGAATACCAACGATAAGAAATCAACACCTTGGAAATCATTCTGGAGCTTGACTGTGATTCAGTCGATGAACTCGCTCAATGAAAAAGGAGTTCAGTTTTTGCTGATTGCATTGGGGATATGGATGGCAAAGGAGTTGCAGTATCCTCTTTCTGTGCTGATTGTATTGCCCTTTGTTCTTTTTTCTCCATTGGGTGGATGGTTGTCAGACCGCTATTGCAAGACTCGCCTGCTGCAAGCCATGGTGCTGCTTCAAGTGATAGTGTTGTGCGGTATGACCGCCGGGTTGTTCTTGCATAATATATGGGTTGCCGTTGGTTTCTTTACAATTTTCTGTGTGCAGGCTATGTTCTTTAGCCCGGCTAAAAAAGGATTAGTTAAAGACATCGTTGGGTCAGAAAATATTGGGTTTGCCAGTGGTATTTTGGAAATCAGTTCCATGCTGGCCTTGCTTGTGGGGCAGATTGGTGCATTGTCCATTGTCTTCCTATTGTTGAAAAATTGGGGCCCCGAGGCCGGATACGAGGCTGCTGCATGGCCTTGCGCCGTTGCCACCTGCGGTGCCGTTTTGGTGTTTCTGCTCAGTTTTACTATCCCTCGATTTGCCCCGGAAAGTAAGCGACCCTTCCACTGGAGTATTTTGTGGCAGCACTTCACACAATTGCGCATGCTGTGGAAAAATCCGGTCCTGCGCAACAGCGAAATCGGTATCGGCTATTTCTGGTTTATTGCCGGTACTATGATGCTGATAGCTCTGCAAATGGCAGCAGATGCGCATCCTGTGGCCTCATCTGAGGATTTCATGGAGGTGTTGGGGCAACAAAAGGATTCTGCCTTGTTAATGGCATGGATTAGCGGAGGCTCTATTCTTGGCGGAGTGTTGGCATCTGTGCTTTGTGCCTCTAAAATCCGTGCATGGGTGGCCAATGCCGGCGGCGTAGGCATGACGATTGGCTGTATTATGCTGGCTCTCATACCGTATGGTACACCGTACTTTTTTGTCGCATTGGCATTAACCGGGTTTATGGCAGCGGGGTATCTTGTGCCGCTTAACGCCTTGCTGCAGGATAAGGCTGATAATGATAAGAGAGGTGATGTGATTGCTGCCGGTAATTTGGTGGATTGCTTCTTGGGTATCATGTCTGTCGTTGTTCAATACGGTATGAAAAAAGCAGGGCTTTCTCCGCAGTTCCAGTGTGGTATACTTGCTGTCACCAGTGCTCTTGTTGCGGTGTTTATTTTCCGCAATATGAAGCGTTATATCTGATTGAATGCTTGATTCCCCGCGTATTATTTGCTAGACTGTCGTGCGCATGAAAATCTCCACACCACTTATCTTGGCCTGCATTCCTTTATTGGTAGGGTGTAGTTTAGAGCAACGCCTTGATAGTGTATCTGCAAAGATTCACCAGCAGTTTGCGGATTCAAAGTCGTGGAATGAATTGCCCTTGCGCGTTATTTCTTGGGAGCAGGCTCTTGCTATGATAAGCCGCTCCAATCTTTCCATTGCCAATGCCAGAAATAGCATTGACGATGCAGAACGCCAAAGCATCAGCGTTTATACAGAGATGATTCCCGGCGTCTCTTACTACGGGTACCTTACCAAGTCAATCAAACAGCTTTCCAACGACCTTTCCGTCAGTGATTTGAGCTCTGATATCAACATTACCTTCTATCTCCCCACGCTGACTCGTATTCCGTACCGACTTTATGCCTCTCACGCTACCACGTTTGCTGCCATTAAGGCCTTGGAAGGTAAGCAGCGTGAGCTTGCTGCCAAATTGTACAAGCAGGTGCGCACGCGCGAGCTGGAATTGCAGCGCCGTGAGTTGGAGTCTAAACAACCTGATCGTTCTGAGCAGGACCGGATGCTGGATGTCAAGAATTATGCCGATGCAGACTCTGCTCACTGGATTGCCATGTGTGAAATGTTGGGCGATTATTCTGCTCGCTGGCAAGTCCTGCCTTCTTCCGTGCCCAAGTTGAAGTGGAGTAAGTATGAATCAAAACTGAATCGTTTGGACGATTTGATTGTGTGTATGTATGCTCTGCGTTTGGAGCAGGCTCGCCTTGCCCAGTACCAAGTTGCCCTCACTTATTTGCCTACAATCAATACCTCGCTTTACAGTCCCTCCTTGTTCTCCTCAACCGGTGGTACGTATAAAGGTTCCTTCCTCAGTGGTGAAGATACTCGCCTAAACCTGAGCCTTAGCTATTCTTTTGATACCGAGCTTACCACTTGGAACACATACCAAAAAGCAAAGCGACACTATGAGGTTGTGCAACGCGAAGTCATGGCCGGGGTAATTGACCACAAAATGAAGTTGCAAACTTTGCGTACAAGTGTACATGAGTACAATAATTGGCGCTCATACATGCTCAAACGCATTGACTATTTGCAAGCTCAACCTACCATGACCGCTACGGAGCTGATTGAGCGAGACAAAACGATTCTTGCTATGAAAAAGGAGCTGATTAGCCAGGCTATTACAGCAGTGGAATCCGAGGCCGCTTTGATTGTAGAATACGGCGTTGTCCGTTAATTCTTTTTAGCCTTGCTTTTGGCTGCTTTTTTCTTGGGCTGAGCAGGGCACGCTGTGTCTTTCTTAGCTGTTGCAGTTACCGGCGCATCGCCCCCCACTCGCTCGTCGAGTTTGAAGGACCACTGAATATCGTTAATCTTGCCATAGAGGACGATATCGAGCATGAAATCGGAGAGGAAAGTAAGCGGAGAAAGCAAGATGGTAGGCAAGCTGGATACCTGCGGCCACATGTTGCCGTAGATTTCCATGGTATCTAAGTTGATATCTAAAAGGCCCGTCACCTTAAGGTTATAACCTGTCGCTTCAAAGGTTCTAGTTTTGAAGTGCCCCTTATCCAGTACATATTGCACATTAGCATTCTGCAAATCGTAAGCAAATATATGATTATAGCCCGGGATGTTTTGAGCAGTTTTATCCAATCCTGTACCAATGGCGTTGATAGTGGCACCTGTGCCGCGCGAGAGACGGCTCAAGACATTTGCTGTTTTATGTAGTCTGGCAGATTCATCTAGTTCTTTAATGTTGCCGGTTACGTCGGAAACAAAGGCGCCGATAGGCTGGAATATGCTCAACGAAAGCAGATTACCGTTAGAAATGCGTGCGCTGCCGTAGCCTTGTATATCCTCTACATCAGAAGATGGGGAGCGGAAGCGGAAATCTGCTTCGCACAGGGCGGAGTCTAATTGAACACCGTAGGACGCTGCAATTTTTTTCAAATCCATGTTTCGCGCTTGAACTTGCCCGTCAAAAGAGGTGCGTTCGCCGGAAATGCCTATCTTCACAACGGCGTCTAGGGAGCCATTCCAGCAGAGGGCGTTCATGCGATCCAAGGTGACGTAACCTTCCGTTAAGTTGACAAAGCCTGTAAACTTTGTCATAGGAATAGTAGTGCCCAGGAAATCCAGCCCTGTGAGGTTGGGACAGCTGACGCTGATATTACCCGTCATGGGCTCCTTGCTGGTCTTCGAAATCGGGAAATTGCAGCTGAGCGTGCTTACCTTGGCAGGATACGGAGTCACCAAAATGCTCATGAAATCGCGTAGCTCTGTGTAGAACATGCCGAGCGAGTAGGCCGGGTAAATAGTGCCGTTAATATTCGTGAGCCGTACAGCATCATTTTCAATATCTATAACAATCTTATCGCCTTTGAGCAAGGATGTTTTATGCTTTGTTACACCGGGGCCGTTTTTACTCAAGCCCAAGGCTGTAAAGTCTTGCATCTTGAGCCACGGCACGTTGTTGTAATCAATGGCTGCGTTGGTGAGCACTACTTCCGTAACGGCGGGCAGGGTCTTACCGTCTTTGATGATATCCTCTTGCCACGTGACTCGCAAATGTGCATCAGCTCTTACCGTGTCCACGAAATGCATGGAGCCCAGTTGCGGGTCAAACTTCTCGTTACCATTCTCGTCCTCAATGATGGCGCTAAGCTGGTATTGGGCATTGTGGAGTGTAATATCGCAATCCACGCCTACATCAATACCGTTATCGTATCTGACATCTACCAGTATATTATTGAAGATAGAACGGCTCTTGTCGCGGAAGTTGAAATCGCGCAGAATTTCGTGCGCATCCTGTAAATCAAGAATGCGGTCTACAACATCCGCGCGTATGGTATTGGTACCGGTTGCATGCACGTGGCTGTCTGTATTGCCGGATACTTGAGTCTTGAGGGTGCCGGTCTTATGGGTCACCTCTACATTAGCTTGGTATTCAATGCCCGCCTCCGCAGTGAAATCGGCCTTAATGCCGGCTGATATACTAAGAGGAATTCTCTCACCTTGGAATACTTTGAGCTTTTGCGGGGTGCGTACGATATGCGGAATCTTCACATCGCATTCAACGTGCTCAATTTGCTTGCGAGTACTATCCAGGGTGAGGTTGCCGCTCAGTTCAATATTTTGCGGCAACTCTACGAAATCGACCTTCAGCCCAAGAGCTTCCAAAAGTGGGGCAAATTCCGCTACCGGTAAGTTGGCTTTGATGTCATTCAGACGCAGCTTTCCGGCTTGACTCATATCGGTTGTCGCCGTGAGTGAAGCCGATTCCATACCTGTATTTCCCAAGGGCACAAAGGAAACATTGAGGTTGCCGGTATCAGCATTCGGAAGGCTAATAGTCGCTGCTATTTCTCCTAAGCCGGTCTCTGCCAGTTTTACTTCATGTATACGGGTTTCTAATTCCGCTTTTTCAATGCGCTGCTGAGCTTCATCGCTCAATTGTACAGCCGCAGAAAGAGAAATGCCGGAGCTGGTTACCTCATCAATTTGCAAATTGTCTGTGGTGAGGGCAATTTCGGCTTGCTTGGTGTATGGGTGTGCATCCGCAATTCCGCATTGAGCCGTATGCGCCGAGAGTTTGACGTTGCATGCTTTTGCTCCATCATAATCGATTGCTTTAGCTGTAACATTTAGTTCGGCTTCAGCGGCTGTGTATCGGGGTTCATCAACAGCGCGTTCTAAATCCTGCACATTCAGCGTTACCAAGGCGTCTTCTACATCGACTTTCGGCTGTTCTTCCTTCTCCATCCGGAATTGCTTGGCCGAGAGTGTAACAGTAGCCTCTTTAAGGAATCGGAGCAGGGAGGTTGTGCTGTCCTTCTCAGAATTACACGAGACGGAGAGGCTTGGTGCGTTTAATGTGTAGCCCAGAAACTCGAGACGTTCAAACCCGATGTTGGCGCTCAAATTCCGTAAGCTTGGTACAAAATGGTCTGCGTAAGTATTGCCCGGTGCAAAGATAGGCATGGTCAGAGCAGCGGAGGCTGACAATGTTACATGCTCGCCGTATTTCAGCCCCATTGGTATTACTAAGGGGGTATCTAAGAATTCGTTGACGAGACAAATTGTACGCAGAATAGGCAGCTTTGCTTCCAAGTTCGCTTGGCCGTTACCATTATTAGATTGCGCTGTAAATTGTACGCGCCCATCCGGGAACTCCAAAAGAAGGTTGTCTACATTGAAGTTGCCATTAGAATAGTAAAAAGAAAGAAGAATGTTATCGATACAGCTGCTGCCGATGTGCAATTGCTTTTGGCTGATTTCTCCATCAATGGTGGCCTGATTAAGACCATAATCTTCATCAAATTCCGCCTTGACGCTCAGATTAATATGCGGTGCGTTTTCTGCGCAGTGCGAAAACTTGTTGAGCCACTCCAGTGTCTCCCCCGTAGCAAGGGCTTTTGCCATGTCCAGCAAAGCGGCGTCACTTTGCAAGGTGACAGAGAGTTTACGGTTATCTATCTCATAACCACCTTTCAGCTGCACATGGGCTGCGGGAGAAATTGTTTTGAACTCGAGGGTGTTAATGATACATCTATCGCCCTCATAGTTGATATCCAGCTTGGTATCGCGGAAGCTGAAGGTGTTGATGTCGTACTTAGGCGCCGTTGCCTGTACTTTGATATTCAGGGTAGAGCCGGCTGCAATTTGCAAGGACATTTCCGGATATTCTTCCGGGGTCCAGTGCTGGTCTTCAATCTGGTGGTAAACGCGATCAATGATACTCTGGCAAGTCTTGATGATGGCAGGAATAATCAGTTTTTCCTGTTCTTCTTCCGCGGACTCCTCCAGATTCAACTCATTGAGATTAAACGTGCCTTTGAGGCTGATAGGAATACCCTGCAATTTCAGGTTAGAAGAACGCAGGGAAATGCGATTATTGCGGATGGTAGAGGAAAGATTGATATCGCTTACTTCTAACAACTGCTTCTCATCTGTATCTGAAATCGGGAGTTTGATATATCCGTCTCTCAAATCCGCTGACTTCAGTTCCACCTTACCGATAATCAGTTTCTGAACGGATAAACCGGCTTCAGCCTTGCGTAATTGAAGCAGGGGTTCAGCATCTCCATTATTGGCATAGACCTCAATCTTTTCGGCTTTAAGTATGGAGCGCCGGAAAATATTGAGTGTAATCTTCTCAATCTTAACCGGCACACCGGCGTCGAGTGCGGCGTTCTCAATTTTGTCGATGACGAAGCGCGGCAGTCCGGCTGTTGCCAGCCAGACTACGACAGTGACAATAAAGAGAAAGGCAATCAAACACACGGTCGGAATAATCGGACCGACGCGTTTGATTGCCAATTTCTTGCTCATTTACGTAAATGAGGGAATCAGATTTCCGGATCAAACTCTCCCTCAGGAAGGGGCGGAGCCTTCGGCAGATTCTGCTCAATATCATCAAGCAGATTTACCATGTCCACACCACGCTGGGCGGAGTTGTCATGCTTAAAGGTCAGTTTGGGGGTGTTTCTGAGAACAACGCGCTTGCTCACAGCCTTTTGAATCATGGCGCGGTTACGCGTCAGTTTCTCCAGAACTTGATCAGGTGCCATGCGTCCTACAACGCCCACCCAAACACGGCCTTCTTTCAGGTCTTCTGTGATTTCAACGTCAAGAATAGATACGATGGTTCCGTTCCAATCGAACTCTTTCTGTACGAAAGTGCCGATTTCGCGACGCATCAATTCATTGACCTTATCGAGACGACGAGATGCCATGAAATCAGAGAGTCTGCTTAATCTTCTCAAGAGAGTAGCATTCGATGATGTCGCCCTCTTCGTAATCGTTGTAATCAGCCAAGCGAATACCGCACTCTAAGCCGCTCTTGACTTCCTCCACTTCGTCCTGGAATCGACGCAGGGTGGACATACGACCGTCGAACACAACCTGACCGTCGCGCAGCACGCGAGCTTCTGCAGAGCGAAGCATCTTACCGTCCTTAACAAAGGAACCTGCTGCTTTGCCCTTGTTGAGCTTGAATACCTGGCGAATCTCGGCATGGCCCAGCACGGTTTCACGGGTCTCAGGCTCAAGCAAGCCAAGCATGGCGTCTTTCACCTGGTCGATAAGCTCATACACAATGGAGTAAATCTTCACCTGCACACCCTCGCGCTTCACGGCCTTAACGGCATTGCTTTCAACCTTCACGTTGAAGCCGAGCACAACAGCATCGGAGGAGGAGGCAAGAAGAATGTCGCTTTCAGAAATCGGGCCTGCAGAGGCGCCGATGAATTGGCATTCCACCTTGTCGCTCTTGATGTCCATGATGGCTTTCTTAATGGCCTCTACAGAGCCTTGTACGTCACCCTTGAGGTAAATCTTGAGTACAGCCTTCTGGGAGCCGTCGCCCATCATGGCAAGGATTTCTTCCATGCGGGAGCGCTTGGGCGCAGCCAAACGCTGCTGGCGAAGCTCTTCCTGTCGCTCATCTGCCAAGCGGCGGGCGGCGCGTTCGTTTTCCATTTCCACAAGCTCGTCACCCACGTTCGGAGTCTGCAAGAAACCGGAAACTTCGGCAGGCATACCGGGTGTTACCTTCTTGATGGCCTTGCCTTGGTCGTTGAAGAGTGTCTTAACCTTACCGGCATAGGGACCGCAGATGAAGGGCATGCCGACCTTGAGCGTACCACTTTGTACGATAACTGTGGCAGAGCTGCCTTTGCCTTGCTCGATACGAGCCTCGATGATGGAGGCGCGACAGTTGGCGCGGGGGTTGGCCTTGAGCTCCAGCACCTCAGCTTGCAAGCAAAGGAGGTCGAGCAAATCATCAATACCGGCACCTGTGTGGGCAGAGATGTCTACACACTCAATTTCACCACCAAAGTCGGTCGGCATCAGGTCGTGCTCCATCAACTGCGTACGCACGCGGATGGGGTCGGCGGTAGGAAGATCGCACTTGTTAACGGCAACAATGATGGTCTTGCCGGCAGCTTTAGCGTGCATGATGGCTTCCTTCGTCTGGGGCATAATACCATCGTTAGCGGCTACCACCAATACCACGATGTCCGTTACGTCTGCACCGCGAGCACGCATCTCGGTGAAAATGGCGTGGCCGGGGGTATCAATGAAGGTGAGGATATTTTCATTGTGCTGTACGGAGTAGGCACCAATGTGCTGAGTAATGCCACCGGCTTCTCCGGCTACTACCTTAGCGCGGCGGATGTAGTCGAGCAGGGAGGTCTTGCCGTGGTCAACGTGTCCCATGACTGTGATGATGGGGGTGCGCACCTTCAGGGCATCCTCGGGCTCTTTCTCGATAGCAACAGCCTCGGGCTCCTGAATCACTTCGACGGGAGCCTTCACGCCTGCACCTTTTTCGCGCTTCACACGCTCGTAGCTGAAACCGTGCTTCTCGCAAAGGGCTGCTACTTGGTCTTTGTCAAGTGTGGTACCGGGGTTGGCAAACACACCCATAGGAAGCAGCTCAGCAATCAAGCGGAAAGGCTTCACGCCCATGTGAGTGGCAAGTTCTGCTACCGTGATGGGGGCCTTCACGTTGATGGTGCCACCGGCAGGAGCCTCAGCAGGCTGCTGGGGCTTAGCAGGAGCGGGTTTGTTTTCCTGAGCTTTGGCAGGCTGCTCCTTACGGGCAGGAGCTTGTGCTGCCGGCTTCGGTTGCTGTTGTTGCTTCTGCGGTGCAGCTTCGGCAGGCTTTTTGTTGTCTCTCTGCTTCTTGTGCGGAGAGAGCAAATCTAAAGCGTCTTTTTTGGCAGGAGCAGGGGCCGGCTTGCGATTCTGGGCGCCGGACTGCTTAGGAGCCGGTGCTGCGCTTTGCTGCGGAGCCTCGCTCTGTGCCTTTTTCTTCTTGGAGCCTCCAAGGAGATCCAGTACTTGCGGCTTTTTCTGTTCAGGATTTGCCATGTTGTAAAATGATTAAATTCAGTATGTATCTGATTCGCTGCTTATGCGTTCTTAGCCTTATCCACGATAGCAAAGGCTTGATCTTCGCTGATGCCGAGAGCATCTACCAAGTCCTCAGGCTGAACATAGCTGGCGATACCTTGAACGGTGGTGAAGCCGTTGGCAATCATTTGCTCTGCCAAGTAGGCATCGATACCGAGGACGGAAACAAGCTCATTAGCTCCCTCAGAGGCAATGGTCTTGGTTTGGGTCATTCTGTCGTAGGCTTCTACACGCACATCCCAACGGTCGCTGGGGGTAGAAATAAGGCGAGCTGTGAGGCGTACGTTCTTACCCTTGCTGCCCTTTGCCTTAGCGGCGGTCTTGTCATCGGCAACGTATACGGAAACAACGCGAGCGTTATTGTCTACATCTACCTTCACCGGCTCAATCGGAGCCAGTGATTCCAACACCATGGCGGCCTTGTCTTCTGTGTACTCAAGAATGTCAATCTTCTCGTGGTTGAGCTCGTTGACAACATTCTTAACGCGAGCACCACGCATGCCTACACAGGCGCCGATGGGGTCCACGTTCGGGTCTTCACTGCGTACTACCAACTTGGTGCGGTAGCCGGGCTCGCGCACGATGGAAACGATTTCCACGGTGCCGTCAGAAATCTCAATGACTTCGTTCTCGAACAGACGGCGTACCAGATTCGGATGACTGCGGGAAAGAATCAGCTCGTGACCACGGGCTCCGTCACGCACTTCAACAACATAGAAACGAAGCTTGTCGCCGGGCGTGTAGTCCTCCTTGGGGATGCGCTGGCGGGAGGGAACAATACCCTCAAACTTGTCAACCTCAACAATGACGTCGCCTTTGTCGTAGCGGCGAACGGTGCCGGTTACTACTTCACCGATGCGGTCGCTGAAGGCCTCGGCAAGCATTTCCTGCTCGGCTTTGCGAATGCGCTGCTGCATGGTCTGGCGTGCAGTTTGTACGGCAATACGACCGAAATCCTGCGGGGTGATGTTTACGGTAACCGTATCACCTACAGAGATGGTCTTGCCCTTAGCTGCATAGAGAGCTGCGGCATCGCTAAGCTTCATTTCATTGAAAGGATCAGAAAAATCCTCATCCTCCACAACCTCCATTACAGCCTTAATTTTAACGGCGTTCTTCTGAGGATAAACTACGGCTTTAATGTTATGGATGCGTTCTGCACCCGGTACCATTTTGGCATAAGCAGTGAGGAAGGAAGCCTCAAGTGCCTGGATAACACGCTCGCGCGTGAGGTCTTTCTCACGTACGTAGAAATCGATCAGAGCGGAAATGTCTGTTGCGGCCATTGTATTATGTTATTGATGAGTTTTGATATTACGCCTGCTACAAAAAAAGAGCGGGTCATAGACCCGCTCCAATCTATGAACAGACCGGAACCTTGTCGGCATTTATTTTAGAAGTATTGACTATCTTTGTCAAGGAAAATAAAAACAATATTATTCTGTATGCCGAGATTAGAAGAGAAAGAGCAATTATTCCAATACCGCAGGCACATATTTCTCGGGAGCCACGCAGGTGCTGATGACTTTTTTATTGATACCCCGAGCATGGTTGAGTACTTTTACAAGGCGTTCGAGTTGATCGGGAATATTGTGCAATGTGCTCATTTCAACCGTAGTGCCGGTTTCCAGACGGAAGATAAGACGCCATTGTAACGCGTGCTCTGTAGGCCGCTCAATGGTGAGAATGGAGGGCAACTCCGTTCTGTCTGAATAGGCGTTTGCTGCTCTTGCCAATTCAATGATGGGGGCGCACTTTTCCTCAGCTATCTCATGTCCGGGAGAAAAATCTTTCACATCTGCTGCTCGGAGCAACCAAGTAGGCAATTGATTGAAACGTGTGTGAATGATGGGGTCGTAGGCAAATATGATTCTCTCCGGGCTTAAGCAGTAACGTGCACTTTTGCCGGTGATGGCTTTATCTGCCATTTCAATAAAGAGCAAAGGCACGTGCTCCTCTACCTGAATAGATAAGACACCACCGTTTGCAATGTTGATGGAGGCCTTGCGAATGGCAGGGTGATGATTCAACTTGCTTTGCAACGCGCCAAGAGGTAGTGCAGAAAAGTTAGTATTGGTATTAATCCCAAGTATGTCAATAACCTGGTGTTTGGTCAGAATGCCGTATTGCGAGCTGTATGCAATGCTGCGGTCTTGGTGAGAATATGTGTCGCAAAGGTATACAAAGAGGGAGTGCGTTACTATGTATACAATGGCGAGCACAAGGCTCACGCATGCCCAGCGAGTGATGCGACGGGCACCGCGCAGAAAGGAAAGAAAACTGAAAAGCTTCTCCCCAAAGGAGAGACGCTTTTCAAATTCGTTTGCTTTCTTTTGGTTATAAAACGCGTTGTATTTTTCGTGCTCGTTGGGCATGATGCGCGAAAATGCAGGTTAACCTCGGGGCTGATTGAGTGAAATTTCTGCAATGCGGGTGCAAAGCTCGCCGAAGCTGATGCCAACGGCAGCGGCAGCCTTGGGGAAGAGAGAGGCGCTGGTCATGCCGGGAATCGTGTTAATTTCCAGCACATAGGGCTTTCCGTCTTCAGTAAGGAGCACGTCTACACGACCATAGACTTCTACATTCAGTGCCTTGTAAGCAGCAAGAGCGGCTTCTTGCACTGCTTTCGTTTCTTCCTCTGTGATGTCTGCGGGGCAAATATAATCAGAACCTACACCGCCGGAAAGAGAGGGATACTTGTTAGCAAAGTCATAGAACCCCTCGCGTGGGGCGATATGAATGACCGGCAACGCTGTGCCGTTGAAGATAGCTACAGTAAGTTCTTTGCCGTTGATGTATTCTTCCACCAAAAGGTCGGTGCCGTATTTGGCAGCCTCCGCCACGGCAGCGGGCAGTTCTTCCTCCGTTTTTACGATGCTGACACCCACGGAAGAACCCTCGCACGGGGGCTTAATCACACAGGGAACACCAATGGTGGGCATTTGTCCGGAGCGGATGATTTCATCTGCCGGGGTGGGCACACCGGCTGCAAAAAAGGCTTTTTTGGTGAGAATCTTGTCGAAACAATTACGGCTGGTGACGGAGCCGGCACCCGTGTAAGGAATACCAAGTTCTTCCAAGTAGGATTGCAAGCCGCCATCCTCGCCATAGGTGCCGTGAATCATGTTGTAACACAACTCGGTGCCCTCAGGGATTGCGGGGCGTACGCTATCAACGATAACAGGCGTTACGTTGGTGAATCCTTCGTTTTTGAGTGCTTCCAATACGGCGTTGCCGGAAACGAGAGAAACCTCGCGCTCAGAACCGGGGCCACCCATCAGCAGAGCGATGGCTGTATCTTTGGTAAGTGCTTTCATGTGGGAAAATAAGAATAGATTAGAACTGAGGTTCGCGGTCGCCTACAACCTGTACTTCCGTGCGCAGGGTAATGCCGCGTTCCGTTTTAGCTTTGTTGCGAATATAATCGATAAGTTCTGTGATATCCGTAGCCTTTGCATTGCCGGTATTCACAATGAAGTTGGCGTGCACATCGGAAACCATAGCACCACCCATCTTGAAGCCCTTGAGCCCCATTTCATCAATCAACTTGCCGGCAGGAATCCCTTCCGGGTTAACGAAGGTGCATCCGGCACTCTGGGCAATGGGTTGTGTTGCCTTGCGGTGGGCACGGCTTTCATCCATGCGGGCGCCGATGGCTTGGGCGTCATCAGGCGTGCCACAGAATGTAGCCTGCATGACCATGTTGTGTTCAAACTCGGGGATGCGGCGATAGATAGCACCCTTCATGTTCTCTTTTTCAAATTCAATGATATCGCCGTCTTCGTTGAGCGCAACAGCGGAGCGGAACACATCCCACATGTCGCCGCCGCAGGCACCGGCATTCATGCGCAGGCTGCCGCCTACATAGCCGGGAATACCGTCCATCCACTCAAAGCCGGCAATGCCGTGCTGTGCAGCAAAGGCGGCCAGCTTCTTCAGCTTGACACCGGCGCCGGCAACAATGTTGCGGCCTTGCAGCTCGATCTTGTCGAATTCGCCGGAGCAGGGGTGAATAACAGCTCCGCGAATACCGCCGTCTCGCACAATCATGTTTGAGCCGCGGCCTACAACATGCACGGGAATATTGCGATCCTTAAAGAAGTTGACCACAGCTTGCATCTGTACGAAGGTTGTCGGTTCAACCCAGTACTGAGCCTGTCCTCCTACGCCCATGGTTGTGTGCTTGCTCATGGGTTCATAGAGTCTCACCGTCATCTCTTCGCCACATTCCTGTTGCATTTCGGCAACGATACGCAAATCTGCGGCGATTTTAGCACCGGCCTCGTGCACGTTACCGGCACCCAGTGTAATAAACATATCGCCGGGGCGCAGCGTGTTGCCGACCACATGATGAGCCATGGATAAGTCGGGAAGGAAGGTTGCATCGACGGGGCCGTTTTCCAAAACGGCGTCGACGATGGTCTGCCCGCTGATGCCGGGGATAGGCAACTCACTGGCCGGGTACACATCTGCCACGTACAGCTTATCCACATTCTGCAGCACCTTGCCAAAGTCATCGCGCAAGAGCTGGGTGCGTGTGTAGCGGTGCGGCTGGAAGAGAACGATGAGGCGCTCCGGCTTCAGACTCTGGGCTGTTTGCAGTGTGGCTGCAATTTCTGTGGGGTGGTGGCCGTAGTCGTCTACAATGCGGAAATGCTTGGAGAGGTACTTGGTTTCAAAACGACGGCGTGCGCCTGCAAAGCTTACTAAGCCTCGGGTAATGCTGTCAAAGTCGCATCCAAGCTCCAAGGCAAGAGCTGTTGCTGCGAGGGAGTTCAATACATTGTGTCTGCCGGGAATGCCAAGCTCAACGCGACCCAGCGGCTCGCCTTTATAATTGATAGTGTAAAGCGTGCGACCGCGTTTCACAGTCATGTCTGTTGCGGTGTAATCTGCATCCTGCCAGCCGTATGAAATGGTGTTGGGGTATTGAGAGCACACATCGTGTGCGCCGGCGTCATTCTTGCAGTAAATAAGCTTGCCTCTCGTTTGGCGGCAAAGACGATGGAAGACAGATTTAATGTGATCCAAATCGCGGTAGAAGTCCAAGTGCTCAGCTTCAATATTGAGTATAATGCTGTGCTCGGGAATGTAGTTGACCAATGTGCCGTCGCTTTCATCGCCCTCGGCTACAAGGTATTCGCTATCTTCTGTCCAGTGAGCATTCGCACCTAAAACGGGAATCTCAGCGCCCACGTAGTGGCAGGGACGCATACGCCCCTCGCGCAGTAAGTGGGCAGACATAGCGGAGGTGGTGGTTTTGCCGTGCGTGCCTGCTACGACAACGCCTTTCTTGTTGTTGAGAATGGCGGCAAGGCATTCTGCACGGCGCAAGCAAAGGCTGCCGTTCTTTCTGGCCGCGGCCAAAGCAACATTTTCCTCGCGGATAGCGCTGGAGTAGATAATAACCTCTGCATCCTGTACGGATTCTGCGCTGTGGGGGCAAGAGAAAACGAGTCCTGCCTGTTGCAGTTTTTCCGTTTCGGTACTTGTTACGCGGTCGCAGCCGCTCACGCGGTGGCCCATTTCAAGCAACATGCGGGCCAAGCCACTCATGCCGGAGCCTGCAACACCAATCAAATGAATGCGTACGGGATGTTCCCGATCCAGAAGCCGTTTGCGTAACTGTTCAATCATAACCTAAGCGGTATTATACCCGAATATGCTCTACAATCAAGCCAAATATTTACACAATGCAAAATAGAATCGTTAGATTTTTTCTCTAATGTCAACGGCCTGAAAGTTTTCACTTTCAGGCCGTTTGTCGGAAATTATTTTTAGCTTTAGGCGATGGTCATTTTCTTAGCCAAATGGATAAGTTCGGCCTCGCGTTTGACTCGCACTTGCAAATCCGCCAATGCGTTCATGTAGTAGATGTAAGCATCGTACGGTGAGGGGTAGGGAGTAAAGCCGTTGCTCTTTTCCATGTAGTGGAAATGGTCCGCACTTTGCAGCTTACGCCATACGTGAATCATGTCTCGGTCTTCGCTGTCCTTCACCGGTGTCTCAAGCGCATAAATTTTCTTGAGAGCTTCTTTCTGCATCACGTTGCCATCCCAATGGGTTGTTGTGCCGAAGGTGGAGCAACTGACCGGAGCCGGGCAATCAATCGTGCCGGTGGAGGGGAAGATTCTCACTGCCTCACCCGGGGTTACAAAGGTATTACCATTGAACAAAGCTGCCATAATCATGGTGCGCCAGAACTCGAATACACCTGTTGTATCGGGCTGTCGCTCGCCCAAGGTTTCGTAGTCGAGAGAAATATTGACTACTTGGCCCTCCTGTTGCCCCAGCCATTCAGCAAAAGTGTAGGGAGAGAGCGGGTACTCGCTCCAGCTCGGGTCTACACGGCGATTGGCCAAGTCGTTGGAAAGGTGGCGATTGCGAATGATGGTTTTTGTTTTGGCAATGAGCGGTGCGCACTGCAAATCATTCGTGTGGCGATTCGACATCATGCGGCTGTTGCCATCGGCCATAATACCCTCAAAGCCCATATCATAGGCTTGTGCGGCAATGGCATTGGAGTACAGCATGCCGGTATTCCACAGAACCGTAGGACGCTGGCCGAAGAGCTCTTCAATCAAATCCATGTGTTCGTTTACCTGCTCGGCAAACTCGCCGGTGGAGTGCAGGGAGGCCAGGGAGGCATAATACGGCATGGCCAAGAACTCCACACATCCTGTTTCTGCCAGTTCCTTAAAGGATTCAATGAGGTCAGGGCGATGGTATTTCGCCTGCTCAAGAATCACGCCGGAAATGGCCAATGCAAACTTGAATTTGCCATCCGACAGCTCAATGATTTGCTTCATGAGCTTGTTGGCGGGAAGGTAGCAGCGCTCAGCAACTTCGCTGAGTACGCGACCGTTCAGTTCGTCATCTTCGTAGAAAGCATGTTCTCCGATTTTGAAGAAATCATACGGCGTCAGTCGGTTAGGCTGGTGCGCGTGAAATGTTAAGGAGATGTTCATGTTGTCTGTATGAGAAAATTGTTTTACCAACCGAGAACGTGGTGATAGACGCGGAGCATCTTCTCAGCAGCGGTATCCCAGTTAGAGTTACTGATGTCCTGTGTGCTTTGTTCTACAACACGGTTGTACAACTCTTCATCTGTAATGAGGTCAACAATGTGCTTAGCCATCATGTTGACATCCCAGAAGTCTGCTTTCAATGCACCCTTCATTACTTCAGCTACGCCACTCTGCTTAGAGATAACGGCCGGAATATTGAATTGGGCTGCTTCCAGAGCAGAGAGACCGAAGGGCTCGGATACGGACGGCATGCAGTATACATCCGTCATGCTGAGCAGCTCATTCACCTTCTGCTTGTTGAGGAAGCCGGTGAAGTGGAAGCGGTCGCCCACTCCGTGGAAGGCGCCGGTCTCAATCAACTGGCGAAGCTTCTCGCCCGTGCCGGCCATCACAAATCGCACATTGTCCGTCTGCTCAAGCACCTTGGCTGCAATCTCCAAGAAGAACTCCGGCCCCTTTTGGGCGGTAAGTCGGCCTAAGAAGAGCACGAGCTTTTCCGGGAACTTTTTCTTGGTGTGGAAAACCTCCACAGGGTCTGCACCGTTGTGCACGGGGAAAATCTTGGACGGGTCAATGCCGTAGTGTCCGGCAGCCACGGTGCCGGTATACTTGGATACGGGGATAACGGCGTCTGCCTGCTCCATGCCGTACTTCTCAATGTCGTAAATCCAGCCGCGGGCATCTGCTCCGGCTCGGTCGAACTGGGAAGCATGCAAGTGCACAACGAGCGGCTTGCCTGTGGCGCGTTTGACCTCCACACCGGCAAGATAGGTCATCCAGTCGTGCGCGTGCACTACATCAAAGTCGTAGCTGCGAGCCATCACAGCACAAATCTTTGAAAACTCAATCACCTTGCGGGCAAGGTCGCCGGCATACAAATCTTCCGGACCGGTGAATAATTCCAAATCAGCCTTATGCACCTTCGAGAAGAGCAATTTACCTTCTTTTGTAAAGGTAATGTTGCCCGGGGTGCCTTCTGTGCTGGCGTAGGGATCCAAATTAACGGGGGCTTTGCCCACTACAGTGAAACTTTCGTAGGTGTAACCCTCGCATTGCGTCTCCATAACGGAGTGCTGAAGGTTGTTGATGCCGGTCAGCGCAAAACCATCATAATTAACACCGAGTTTTGCCTTGGGAACAATCACTGAAAGGTCAACCTTCTTAGACAATGCCTTGGAAATACCCATGCATGCTACACCGAGTCCGCCATTAATCAGCGGCGGAAACTCCCAACCTAATTTCAGTACTTTTATTCTCCTCATGACTTCTAAAATAAGCTAGTTGTGACACTCTGTGCGCGAATCGCACTTTTTTCTCACAGCAATTAAACAGGAAAACTATGTTATTGTCAAGAAAATTATGCGTCATGGATCGCACTTGAGCGCATTCTGCCTAAAGTGTCGTTCTTTTTCTCTTGTGACTCGGCATCAGTGCTCCTGATTCGCTTTGCGGATATCTTCCAAAGCCGCTATAAAGTCATCGAGAATTTCGGCAGGCACCATAATACGGTCCCTGTTAGAACTTACCTTCTCGGTAATGCGCACCACGCGCCCTCGGGCATTGCTCTTGAGATCAATGAAAAAGGTTTTGCGGTCTGCAATAATTTTCTCCGTGCAAATGATATCGTCGTCCACTGTCGTAATGGGGCTGGTTGTCTGGCCCTCAGCTTTATTAAAGCGTACTTCCTACCATAAGTCAATCTTCAAATGAAATTATGGGCGGAAAATATGAGGGGGAGGGGTTAAATGAGTTCCTTAAGACGGTTGATGGAGATGGCCGGTACCATCACACTGGTTCCGTCAGCTTTTCTGAGGATGGGCGACCCATCCGGTTCAATACCGTTGAAGAAGCCGCAAATGCGCTGTGTGTCTGTTATGGCTACAACCGGCAACGAGCACCCCCAAGCGGATTTTAATTGCTCCAGCACTTCTGCGGGACCATGGTCGCAAAAGTTCGTGAATGTACGTGCTATTTGGTTGGCGATTCGGTCACGCAATTCACCCAAACTCGGACAGCTATTTGGCAACAAGTCCTGTAATCTTGTGGGAGAATCCGTGGTTTTGCCGTAGAGATTCCCTAAGTTATTATAGACATTCACTCCAATACCGATGGAGACCTTGTCTACAGACGGTCTCTCAACAAGCACACCCGCAAGCTTGTTGCGTTTTACTAATAAATCGTTCGGCCAGCGCAGGCGAACATCCTGCAGATTATATTCCTTGAATGTATTAATGAGGGCTACACCGGCAACAAGGGGCATCATGCTCCAAGGTGTGTTTTGAGACGGATTGATAGGCAGATTGTAGTTTGCCCACAGCCCACCTTCATCTGCATACCATAAGCGGTTAAAACGCCCACGGCCGCCGGTTTGCCGTTTACTGCTCACAATGCTCCAAGCCGGTAACTTTCTCGCTTCAATGAAAGTTGATTCACATTCCTCCAGTTGCTTCGTGCTCCACTTCATGGCTGTATTTTACTCCCCTCGTTTGTGTTAGTCCATGATAATTTTTGCCGACATTGACAAATTTATCATATCATGCTAGGTTAGGGCATGCTTGTCAGCACGCGATTACTGAATGCAGATAGTCCCGAATTCACAGAGGCATGGAATCTTTATACCTGTGCCTTTTCGTATGAAGAGCGTCGTTCTCTATCATGCCATCTTGCAGCCATGCAAGCTGAATCGGATTTCTATTGCCTTCATTTATCAGACTTCCGCGGGTTTGTTGGTTTGATTTTTTATTGGGTACTGCAAGAGTGTGTATATGTAGAGCATTTGGCCATAGCAGAAACTCGGCGTGGCACAGGACTCGGCAAACAAGCGTTGCAGCTGCTGTTGCCGCATCAACTGCCGGTTATTTTAGAGATAGAGCCCGTTGTTGATTCTATCACACGCCGCCGCCTTCGTTTCTATGAATCCGCCGGATTCCATTCGCTGCCTTACCTGCATTACCAGCTGCCCTACCATATTGAGGGAGAGCCTCTGCAGCTTACTCTGCTCAGTTATCCCCACATCGCGAATCCCGCACAGATTGATTCTTTCGAACGTGATTTCCGCGAACGGGTTATGCATTATCGAGAGTCGGTTCTTCTACATGATGCGTGAAGCGCAGTCGTTGCACATTAAAGCCTCTGGCTGCGGCTTGTGTGCAAAGAGTTGTTAATTGCTCCTCTGTATACGAAGGAGCTCTCCCCAATAACCACAAACAACTGCCCGACGCATTAGATACTAAAGCGTGGCTATATTCCTCGTCCACATACAATACTATATATGGTGTTGAGAGGAACCGCATCCACGGAATGAACGAGACTTGTAGAATGCCCTCTCCATCGCGTGAGGCAATTGCCCGTGCTTTATGCGTTTTGCCTTGTTCATCTGTACCGCAATTGGTAATAGCAATATCACCATTGTCCATCGCCTCATATACGGTATGCACATTATCCATTCCGTATTCAAACGGTGTCTCGAAGCGCGCCCATTCATACCATTTGCCAAGGTATGCTTCCCAGCACACCCCTTGCATGGGGATGACATCAACGCTGTCGGCTGTTTTGTCCCAGTTGCTGCGTTCTCTGAAATAATAGCGTATGGCTCGTGTAATCATAAGGGCATAGACATTATCAACAGCTCATGCGTTTGATAATGTTTAGCTTTATGCTTACTTCGGTTGGCTTCGTATCGTTCGGGTAATGAGCCGCACAAGGGCGGTTAGCGTCATCAATGCGGCACTGATGGCTGCTACACAGAAAAGATTAAACGCGAAACCAAGTATGGTCATGAAGCCATCGTATTGTCCCGAGTGTACGAGCGTGATGCCGTCTCCGATAGCAACACAGAAAAGAGGAAGCACGAGGCAAATTGCGCAGCTTTCGACGGCTACAACGGCTTTTCTCTGAATCCAAAGCCAACCGATACAGCAGAACAGAGAGGGAAATCCCAAGGCTAATACCCAGAGCAACAGGGCGAGCCATACATGATTGTGAGAACTTTGCTCAAGATAGGCGGGGTACATGACCTGATATTCCTGAGCGTGAGCTTTATCTATTTCCTCATTCGGGTTTTCGATGACGATACGCAGCATGTCGCCCGGCATGCGCAACATTGTAGGATGCAGCACTTTGGAGAGTGTGCTGTGTATCATAGTGCCGGTAGGATTGCTCTCTCTGTCCACAGGAAAGGCTTTTAGAAAGCGTTGCTCCATCTCTACACTATACGGCATATAGAATGCTGTGTATGGCTCCGCATTATCTGCAATCTGTAAGGTATACATTCCCGCCGGAGCTTCACCTAACCACGGCGCTGCCTGTTGCGTCCATGCTGACTGCTCGTACATTTGCGTCACATGCGTGTTTCCTCCCCACATCAACAGGAAGTAACATATTGGCATTAAGATGGCGTAGATGAGGAAGTTGCGTTTCATGTTGGCTCCGTTTTCTGCTCGGCCATTTTAGCATTGTCGGGTAATAAATGCTAGCCAAATGTGGTGCAGATAAACAGAAAACAGCGACTTAACGTATCGTAAGTCGCTGCTAATCGATGTACTACAGACGGGACTCGAACCCGTACAGTCTATACGACCGGGAGATTTTAAGTCTCCTGCGTCTACCATTCCGCCACTGTAGCACGGTTAGGCAGTCATGCTGCGTGGGGGCATTTAAGCATAAGCGCGGGCTAAAGACAAGTAAAAATTGAGAAATGTGTACAATTATGCCACAGAAAAGGGGGGCTTCACTCGGCAAAGGACCACACAATGTGCTTCTCCAGGGAGGGAGAGAGCGCTTTGGCCACAGGGCAGGAGCGCACTGCTCGCTCCATCACGGCACGTGCCTCCGGTGTTGTTTGCATAGGAACGGTGATACGTAAATTGAATCCTTGGATTCCGTTCGAGTCTTCCAGAACATTGGCAAGTACTGAAACACCGTCTGTGTTAATGCCGTGTTTAGTGGCGACGAATGCAAGCATACTGAGCATGCAGCAGGAAAGCGAGGCAGCAAGAAGCGAAGCAGGGGGCGGATACTCACCACGGCCGCCAATGGCTTGCGGAACATCGGTAATGAAACTTGTTGTGCTGCCGGTAAAGATAGTGTGCGTGCGCATGTTACCGGTCAACATGGTTGTAGAGGTAATGGTCGATTGGGGCATTTTAGGGAATGTGGGTTGCTGTGTCGGTATTTTCTCATGAGCTCAAGCGGTGCTCAATCTAATTATATAACTGTTACTGCCGGTTCCTGATGTCTTTTGTGTATGCAGTGCCGTTAAATTTGCATCATGTCTCATCTTATTCTCGACAAAACGTGCAATTTATGATTTATTAGGCGCACGTAATTCAGAATCATGAAGTCTTATACCATTTTCCAGAAGTCGGATGACGAGACCGTCAACAATTTCCTCTCTTGGATGCGCGACCAGGAGCGCAACGTTTATCGTGCCGCTTTGCGCGAGTTGGGCGCTTTGAAGAAGCTTCGCCCCCAGTTCTTGCAGCAGAAGCCCCTTACTGAGCAGTTTGCTTGGATTAAGAAGACTCTTTCCTGGAAACCCGCTGAGACGATTGCTGATCACCTTCTTCAGGTATGGCTCATCCGTAAGCATGAGGGTATGCTTGTAACCTTCATCGAGAAGCTTGGCATTGCCCACAATGGTCACGGTGTTGTGGATGTGCTTCCTGAGACTCTTGACGCAGAGAAACTTACCGAAGCTGTTAACGAGCTGTTTGACAAGTATCCCGCCGGTGCTGTTTCCGTATACCTGCACATGTTCCAGAACCAGACACCCAACGGCTGGACGGAGCTGCAGCAGATTCTTGATACCGACGAGCGTATCACGATTCGCTAATTTTACTTTTTCCTCTTGTGACAGAGGATGAACAATACATGATGCTGGCCTTGCGCGAGGCTGAAAAAGCCCGCGCGGTCGGCGAGGTTCCTTGCGGTTGCATCATTGTAAAAGATGGTCGCATTATTGGCCGTGGTTGGAACCAGGTGGAGACCCTCAAGGACGCCACAGCGCACGCCGAAATGCTTGCGTTAACAGAAGCTCAGGCAGCTGTTGGTGATTGGCGCCTTGAGGGTTGCACTGTTTATGTAACCAAGGAACCATGCCCCATGTGTGCCGGCGCTATGGTACATTGCCGCCCGGATAGGGTGGTGTTCGGCATCAAGGACCCTAAGGGCGGAGCCTGTGGGGGATGGATTCATTTGCTGGATTCCAATCCTCCGCTGAACCATAAATGCGCTGTAGAAGGCGGTGTGCTGGGCGATGTATGCTTGGAGCAATTTCAGAGCTTCTTTCGTGCTGCCAGAGCCGCAGCCAAGCTCCGCAAACAACAAATGAGAGAAAGTGAACAAGCCGATGATTCCCAATATTGAATTATATCTGAATACGGAGCGTGATTGGGTAACAGAAGAGTTGCTGGAGCGCTATGCCACTGCCTTGGAAGCAATGCTGCCGGAGCTGTTGGCTTGCCCGGTGGGACCGGACCATGTTCTTTCTGCGTTGCCGGTCGTGGAGATTGCTGTGGTGGATGACGAAGCCATAGCCGCTGTGCATGCCGAGTTCTTGGATGACCCCTCTGAAACAGATGCCATTACGTTCCCTTATGGAGAAATCCTTGTGAGCTGTGATACTGCTGCGCGCTATGCGGATGAGCACGGCATTGACCGCTACGAGGAGCTATTCCGCTATATGGTGCATGGGCTTACCCATTTGCACGGGTACTTGGATTATGAGCCCGAGGACCGTGAGGCTCTCTTCGCCGTGCAAGAGCCGTTGGTGACACGATTTTTTCCCAAATAAAGCTTGCGGCCGGCAGGATTTTTTGCTATACTGCCGCCGCATCATGCTTCGGTAGCTCAGCTGGATAGAGCACGAGCCTTCTAAGCTTGGGGTCCCGCGTTCGAGTCGCGGCCGAAGCGCTGAAAAACCTCTGGTTCCTTGAGAATCAGAGGTTTTTTATAGCCGTAAAAATAATTATTCTCTTAGTCTTTTATTCCCAATACCTTTACTTTAATTACTCTATAAGGAAGATAGATGGTGTAAGCAAAGGTATTAGAGGCTACGAAAAGAGGAATCTCTACCCCCCAAGCAGCCCAGGCTACAGGACGCATCAACGTATGGAGTGTGCCGCCGTCAAATCGCTCGATACGAGGATAATAATATTCCGGGTAGGAATAATGCGCTTGTTTATCCGCAGGATACTTGAACTTAACCGGGTTTACGGCGCAACGCGTTGCTCGCTCGAAGTCAAAATCGTTTACATCAATCAGCTCCGGGCTATCATCGCCCGGTTGTTCAACCTTGCGCTGTAATATATGAAATACATCGGTGTCGGAGAGTTTTGCTAAGAATTTTTTCACGGGCCGTTTATCACTTCCTGTCACGCAAATCCCCTTTGTTCTATCAGTTATGAATTCGAAGTAAAACATACACGTCGTAACAGGCGTATAAAGGAGCTCTACTTCCATGTAATAACGACCATCCAAAGCATAGACGACCAACTCATGTGGCGTCTTTACAGAGCTTTTTTTTGAAACATGGTAGTAATCGATACAGCTCACGGTTTGCTGGATTCCGGGGATGACGCAACTCGAGAGGCATATCGTCCCCAGTAGCGTTACGATGAAGGAAAACAGGGTAAATCTCTTCATGGTAGTGATAGATGGTTGATTATTCCATTACCGGTTTAGGTGGAGGTGGCACAACCGGTTCCATTTGCTGCTGTTGCTGCGATACCGGTAGGAGTACAATGCCCTGTATGACCATTCCGGTACCGTAGACCGTCCATAAGGCTACGCTTCCAACTACGTCGGGAATAAGGCAGAGCGCGGCAGCCGGGAGTGCGTAAAAAGCATGCGGGGTTAAGTTGCGGCTCTTGTTGTCTACCATATAAGTGCGGAAGTAGTATTCATCCTTTTTAGTGGTAGCCTTGCTCATGTCCATGCTCACCCAAGGGGCGTCTTCTTTAAGGTATCCTTCTTGGTCCACCTCTCGGTAAACAATTTCACCTTCAGTGCCATCGACTTTCTTCCAATCCCACATCGAGGGGCCGATAATGGCTTCTTTGAAGTCGATGTACGAATTCTTGCGTTGGTATGAAAATTGAGTGCGGACGCCTTGGCGATAATTTTTGCCATTCAGGCGATAGATGGTGTCACCATCTTTCATCCAGATACCATCATAGGTCACAGCTTGCTCGCACAGGCGCTGGTGATTGACTAAGCAGGAGCTTAAGCCTAGTGTGCAACATACAGAAAATAACAGAATGCGAAAAAGACGTGTTTTCATAGAGTGGCCGTCGTTACCGGGTTAAACGTGTTTACATCTTACCTCTATCCTCCGGGAAGTTTCGGTAGCCGATGGGCAGGGGGGCATGGTGGTTGAGCATATCGCGGTCGTAGCGGCGGGTAGGGGGCTTCATATTGCCCAGTGTGGTGCCTGCATTGAAGAAATATTGCAAGTAATAGGTGCCGTTGTACCCCAAAGCGTGGCTCTCTCGCACCATGTGAATGATATCGGCCTCATCTAAGAGCTCCGGGTGCACGGTGGTGCGAATCTCAAACGGAATTTCACTTTGGGTTAAGATGGCTAAACTCTCCGCAAAGCGATCAAATAAGCGCACCCCACCGGCAATTTTCCATGAGCGCTCAGAGGGCATTTTATTGTCCATGGCCACGTAGTCAATGAGCTTGTGGTCCAACAGCTCTCGCAGCACCTGCGGATTACTTCCGTTAGTGTCAATCTTAATGAGGTAGCCAAGCTTCTTAATATCCTCGCACAGCTCACGCAGGTGCGGTTGCAGAGTAATTTCCCCGCCTGAGAGCACTACAGCATCCAAAAAGAAGCGGCGCTCCTTAAGAAAGGCCATTTCATCAATTTGAGAATTGCTGTGCCCCAGTACTAATTCCGGATTGTAGCAATAGGGGCAACGCAAGTTGCAGCCCGTGTACCACATGATACAGGCTGCTTTCTTGGGGTAATCAAGAAAGGTGAGTGGCGTAATATCTACCGGATGATTTCTCATGTAGGGGAAATTGTAGAGAAAATACGCCCGTAACGGACAGATGATAAATCTTAGAATAAGCTCTGCTCCGTTACGGGCTGAATGGTATAGCCTTGACGCTGTGGCCGGGCTTACCGCGTGTTACTTGAGAATAGCATCACAGCCGCAACCGCAGCCGGGTTCTTCGAAGTGCGCACGCTCTTCAAACTCACCCTGCTTGCCTGCGTTGAAGGTTTCTACCGGACGATGGTAGCCCATCACGCGGGTATAGACAGTGCACTTGGTGCGCTCAGACTCGTGTTCAGCGAGGATTTGCTCGTCTGTTTTTACTACGGGTTTGATTTCTGTATCGCTCATAATGTGGCGTATGGTGGATGGTTAATGGTTGATGATGCGTTCAATCAGAACAGAGGAAGTTCGGGCTGCTCCTCAGAGCGAGCCTTAGCAATAAGCTCTTCGTCACACAGCGGGCAGTAGTCGTGGCGACCCTTGAGGTAGCCGTGCTTATCACATACGGAGAAGAGCGGGGTGACGGTAATGTAAGGCATCTTGAAGTTGGACAATACCTTGCGTACGATGTCGCGGCAGGCTTCCGGGGAGGAAATAGCCTCGTTCATGTACATGTGGAATACGGTACCGCCGGTGTAGCAGCACTGCAGCTTGTCCTGCATTTGCAGAGCCTTGAAGAGGTCGTGCGTGTAACCGGCCGGCAGCTGAGAGCTGTTCGTGTAGTAACGGTGACCGGGCGTACCGGACTGGATGATGTCCGGGTAACGCTTGAGGTCTTCGCGGGCAAAGCGGTGTGTGGTGCCTTCTGCGGGGGTAGCCTCCAAGTTGTAGAGGTTACCTGTTTGCTCCTGGTAGCCACGGATACGCTCGCGCATGAAGTGGAGGATATCCTCTGCAAAGGCAATGCCTTCCGGGGTGGAGGTGGTCATTGTATCGCCGGAGAAGTTGCGCAGCATTTCGTTAATACCATTCAGACCAATGGTGGAGAAGTGGTTGCGCAGGTGCGGCAGGTAACGCTTGGTGTAGGGATAGAGGCCTCGCTGGTAGAGCGTGTTGATGAAGACACGCTTCTTCTCAAGGGTATCCTTAGCCAAATCCATCAGCTCACCCAGCTTGGTGTACAAGAGGTTCTTGTTGCCCTTGTACAGGTAGCCCAAACGAGCCATGTTAATGGTAACAACACCGATGGAACCGGTCATTTCTGCAGAACCGAAGAGACCACCACCACGCTTGAGGAGCTCGCGCAGGTCGAGCTGCAAACGACAGCACATGGAGCGTACGGCATCCGGCTTGTAGGCTTCTTCGTCAATGACGCGATTGCCGTTCTCATCTACCTTATACTGAGAACCGATGAAGTTCTGGAAGTAGGAAGAACCAATCTTGGCTGCGTTCTCAAACAGCAGCAGCACGTTTTCACCCTCCCAGTCAAAGTCCTCAGTAATGTTTACTGTGGGAATGGGGAATGTGAAGGGCTGGCCGGTGCTGTCACCTTCTGTAAGCACTTCGTAGAAGGCGCGCTGAATGATGTTCATTTCAGGCTGGAAGTGCTTGTAGGTCATGGAGGTGAGAGAATCAACACCACGCTCCTTAGCCTTGGCAAGCAAAGCCTCGTCTTCAATACCCTCGAAGATGTGAGCGTTGCCGGATGACGGCGGCTGGTCGCGCAGGTCGCGCGGCACAGTCCAGTCAATCGTTACATTGGTGAAGGGGCTTTGACCCCAGCGAGAGGGCACGTTCAGGTTGTAAACGAAATTGCGCAGAGCCTTCTTAACGGCTGTGTACGGCAGCTGGTCGCGGAAGAGGTACGGGGACAGATAAGTATCGAAGGAGCTGAAAGCCTGAGCACCGGCCCATTCACTCTGCAGAATGCCTAAGAAGTTAGCCATCTGGCCAAGAGCCTCGCGGAAGTGGCGCGGGGGACGGCTGTTGACGCGGCTGCGCACACCGTTGAAGCCCTCGTTAAGCAAGTTGCGGAGACTCCAACCTGCGCAGTAACCGGTAAGGCAATCCAGGTCGTGAATGTGGTAGTCGCCATTGCGGTGGGCAGCACCTTCCTCCGGGGTATACACTTGATCCAGCCAGTAGTTAGCAATCACCTTACCGGCCGTGTTGTTTACCAAACCGGCGTTGGAGTAGGTAGTGTTGGAGTTAGCCTTGATGCGCCAGTCTGTATTGCCTACGTATTCATCAATCGTCTGCTTGCAGTCTACCCATGTGTTACCCTGGTATACACCGGCAATTTGCTCGCGCTGCAGCTTGTGGAGGAAACGGTACTTAATGAAGTTGCGGGCTGTTTCATAAGCGCCGGCTCTCATCAATTCGCTTTCAATCAGGTCCTGAACCTTTTCTACAGGCAGATATTCCTCGTTGCGAAGAGCGTCTAAGACATTTGCATATACCAAGGGATTATATTCTTCCTGTGAGGCATGGAACGCCTTTTCGATGGCCTGCTGTACTTTGTAGGCCTCGAAGCGTTCGCGTTTTCCGTTTCGTTTGATAATTTGTGGCATGGCTGGAGAGCTGCTTTTTTTTTGAGAAGTGTATCGTTCCACAGTAAGCGTCTTTTCGGATGCTTATAGTCTTGTTGTGGCTTTTGGTCCGGTAGTGTCCGGCTAACGTTGGAACTTTATCATTTTTTACATGAGGTGGCAAGCAGAAATGTCAAAAACAACCACTTTTCACGAAATAATTTTTTAGCCGTAAAAATCCAGATATTGGATAAACAAGCCTCTTGTGCCACTATATATTGTATGTGCCGGAAGCTGCGCTAATAGATAGCACACGCTGTTTGCTGTGTCATGATAAGCCATGATGACACGCGATAGAGCAAGGGTTAAGGGAACTTTGGCAGCTTAAAACTTTGCGGCTATATTGATAAAATGATAGCACAAGATGTAGCGTGCAAATTTCCGATAAGAGTAAAAATGATACACAGTATAGTGTAGAACGGAAAATGCTTAATTAAGCATCCACCCACACTGTTTTGAGGTATTGCTCGCCATCAAAATCAAAGGTCATGGCAGATGTGGTCAGTTTAGCACCGGGTGCCCCTTGTGCTACCATATTACGAAAATCGGCAGGAGACAGTTTACGGCAATTCGTGGTGCACAGCATCCAGCCACCGGGGGCAAGACAGGCTTTTGCCTTTGCTACCAGTTTTGCATAGTCTTTTTCCACGCGCCAGATGCGGCCTTTAGCATCGCGTGAGAAGGTAGGGGGGTCGAGCACAATGGCGTCGAAGAGGCGCCCTTGTTTAGCAAAACGCTCCAGCCAGTGCAGGGTATCTCCCTTGCAGAAGTAATGCTGCCGGAAATCGATACCGTTGAGCTGCATATTCTCTTTGCACCAGTCTAAGCAGGGTTGAGCCAAATCGAGCGTAGTGGTGACAGCCCCGCTGAGAGCTGCACATACAGAGAAAGCCCCGGTGTAGGAAAAAGTGTTCAGCAGGCGCATGCCTTCGCTGCATCTCTGTTTTACCTCGGCTCGGTTATCTCTCTGGTCTAAGAAAATACCTTGTGAATAACCGGCTTCCATATCCATGATGTAGCGTACGCCGTTTTCAGATATGGGGAAACGTGGGTCCACCTCCGGTCCGCACAAGTGCTGGGGAGCTTCCTTCACATCGTTATCCAAGCGCTTCAGGTATACGGGCAGGTTAAGCTCGCAGAGCAATGTTTTCAACTTGGGAGGCAAGGCGGTGTCTCGCAATGATACGAGAATACGGTCTGCCAAGGCATCTATAAAGACATTCTGCCACGGTGAACCATCTGAGATGCGATACGCATCCGTTTGTGCCGGTAAGCGCTTTTGGCGCTCACTGATGAGGACTTCCAGTTCATTCATGGAGTGGTAGAATGGTCAGGTTTTGGCAAATCAGGAGTTAGCCATAGCTTTGGCCTCTTTTTGAATGGTGGCAGCCATGGTGGACAGAGCATTAGCACGGGTGGTGGCTAAATGCTCTTTTAGGCCGCATTCATCCAAGCGATGCAGGTTTGCCTGTTGAATCTCTGCCGGGGTAAGCCCGGAGAGCAGTCGAATAAATAAGGCAATCAGACCTTTCGTGATAAGGGAATCGCTATCGGCATAAATCATCATTTTGCCGTCAACCTGCTCGGTGCCTACCCATACTTTGCTTTGGCAGCCTTTAATTAGGTTGCAGGGTTTGCGGTATTTATCGGGCATAGCGGGCAGCTTTCTGCCGAGAGAAATAATAAACTCATACTTCTCTGTCCAGTCTTCAAAGATGGACATGTCGTCTAATAAGGCCTCAATGCGAGTCTCGTAGCTCATGGCTTATTTTGCGGAGGTTGCAAGGGTATAAAGAACAGCCTTTTGTGCATGCAGGCGGTTCTCTGCTTCTGTAAAGATAATGTTGGCGTGGGCTTCCAATACTTCGTCTGTGATTTCATAGCCACGGTATGCCGGGAGACAATGGAAGACGCTGTGATTGGGGGCCGCTACTTTCAGCAGCTCGGCATTTACCTGATAGGGGAAGAATGCTTGCTCCTTAGTACCTTTTTCTGCTTCCTGCCCCATGGAAATCCAGGTGTCTGTGTTGATAACAGTAGCGCCTCGGACTGCTTCCTCTGCATCGGTTGTGCAGATAAGACCGGGATAGTCGATGGCCTCCAAGGTCTCTTTGGACGGCAGAGCGTGTGCCGGACCGGCCAGAGCAAGCGTGAAACCAAGGTGCTTGGCTGCCCACATCCAGGAGCGGCCCATATTATTATCCACATCGCCAAGGAAAGCTATTTTCATGTCCTTCCATGAACCAACCCCGTATTTTTCCTCAATGGTCAGGAGGTCAGCAAGAATCTGGCAGGGATGCTCCAAATCGGTCAGTGCATTGATGGTGGGCAACCCCGAGTAGTGGGCAAAATCAACTACTTCGTCCTGTCCGTAAGTGCGAATAATAGCGCCATGAATCATGCGCCCCAGTACACGAGCTGTATCTTTAATCGGTTCGCCACGGCCTAATTGAATGTCTCTTGTGGATAAGAACATAGGGCGACCGCCCAATTCAGAAATACCCACCTCAAAGGATACACGCGTGCGGGTGGAGGATTTAGAGAAAATTAACGCCCATGTTTGGCCGGCGAGCGGTTGCTCTGTATGTGTACCGCGCTCCGCCTTGAGTTTGTGACCCAATGCAAGCAGCTCGCAGATTTGAGCTCCTGTCAATTCTTCGATGGAAAGTAACTGGTTCATGGTGTTTCCTGCTGGTGGAAAGCGGGAAGATAGCACATTCATGCTATCATGTAAAGAATAGAATGAGTCAGTTTTTCAAGATAACAAGTGGCGCGTGTTATTGCTTTTCTGCTCTGCGCATTTGGTGAAGAATGTTATCGGCTATGTTCCGTACTGTTTCTTCAAGTATGTTGTACAGATGGCTACCGGCTCGGTAATCTGCCGGAGCAAAGAAATCCACTCGCTGCTGACCGGATTTCAGATTGTAGCACTTACGGAAGCTTTTGCGAGACGGGTCTGCCGGATTATATACGGCAATACTGGTGCCGCCTAATTGTCGCATGACGGTAAAGCAGGGCACATCGGTGGGGCCGTCTCCTAAGTAAATCATGTGGCGGAAGGGAACGGGACGCAAGTCGCTGTCCATGTGGTCGTTCACATCCTCGGTATATTTCAGCATACCCTTGTTGATACGAAAAAGGAATTGCGTTTTCGTGGTGTGCGAAATAACGCGTTTCGGGAAGTTGATGCAGCCGTTGAGTTCACTGAACTCGCAGGCAAATACCTCTTTCATGTACGGGCGGATAGCTGAGCCGTCGATGATGGACTTAATACCACTGGATATGATGTAATACTCGATATGAATACCGGCATATCGGTGTTCTTGGCTTAGTGCTTTTTCTTCAAATGTTTGAAAAAAATCCGGAATCCCCTTAAAGAAGGTCAATTTTTTACCCAATTCCATGAGGGTATCATTGCTCACGCCGTCGAGGCTGAGGGTGTCCAGCAGTTCTTTCAGATAACTGAGCTCACCGTCCCATCCTTCGTTTCTGCTTCTGTCGTTGCATTTCTTCCAGAATAATTCTGCATTGATGCCGAATTCCGGAAAAATCGTATCCTCCTGCATGTTATGCGGGCTGAGAGTTTGGTCAAAATCAAAAATGAGAGCGATGGTATTCTGCGGTATTGACATAAATAACTTATACCCCTAAGTGTGCAGAACATCAAGTAAATTCCCATGATTAGAGGAAATTAACCTTGCACGCAGGCTCTCTATACGGCATAATACCCTTGCAATGATGAAGGCAACTGATGTAACCGGAGATTTATTGAAGGCTGTTTCTCGTTCTTTTTACCTGACCATTCGCTTTTTGCCTCAGGAAATGAGACCGGCTGTTGCCTTGGGATATATGCTGGCACGCGCCACGGATACGGTTGCTGATAATGCTTCTGCCTCTCCTGAATTGCGTATACATGTATTACAACGGATGGCTGATGCTATTTCCGGCAACATGAATGAGGCTGATATACAGGACGTATCCCGAGAGTTGAACCTCGAAGTGGAGCATGAAGCCGAAGCGATTTTATTGCAGGAGTTTCCTCGCTGCCTGCTTGCGCTTGAAACATTTGACGAAGTACAAAAGGCGCTTATCCGCAAAGTGTTGGCCACAATTATTCGAGGGCAGTTGTGGGATTTAACGTTTTTTTCGCAACGTGATACCGTAGATAGCGATGAAGAAACACGGCGTTACACCTATTGCGTTGCAGGTTGTGTGGGCGAGTTTTGGACCGAGCTTGGTTATGCTACCATGCAGGGGCGATTTTGTAATCCTGAGCGTAGTGAGGTGATGGTGCAAGCCGGTATTCGCTACGGACAAGGCTTGCAGTTGATTAATATTTTGCGAGACATGCAGGAAGACGAAGCGCGAGGGCGCCATTACTTATGTTCTGATGCGCATAAATGGCTGAACCGTGCAGCTTCGTACATGAATGACGGTATTGATTATTGCTTGCGCTTGGGCACCTTCCGCTTGCGTTTTGCATCGATTTTGCCGGCCCTGTTGGGTAAAAAGACAATAGAGCTCTTGCGTGTCTCAACCTTGGGAACGGGCAAGGTTAAGATTAAGCGTAGGGTGGTCTATGGTTGTTTGCTCAGGGCTATATTTTTATGCCTTCGTCGCAAGCAAAGCTTGGGCATTTGACCGCAGTGAGTCAGATGCCCATTTTACCGGGATTAAGAAGAGCATGCGAATCAAGCGCTGCTTTGATTGCTTTATGCACGTCGATGGCGACATCTCCGACGGCTTGGGCGAACCAGGGAGCCTTGGCAAGCCCTATTCCGTGTTCTCCGGTAATGCTTCCGCCGTGGGCAATTACCCAGTCAAATAATCTGTTGACCAAGGCATCAGCCGGAGGGCGGATGTCATTACCCAGTTCGTCCTTTAATACCATTACATTGGTATGAATGTTGCCATCTCCGGAGTGGCCGAAACACGCCACGGGAATACCGGTCTCTTTCTGCATGGAGGCACAGAACTCTACCAGGTCAACTAAAGCGGAACGCGGAATAACGATATCCTCATTCAGTTTAGTGAGTCCGGTTGCTTTCAGTCTGTAGGAGAACTCGCGGCGAAGTTGCCAAATGGCTTCCACATCTGATTCCGTATTAGCTGTGACAACTTCTGTTGCTCCTGTGAGTTGCAGGATGTGGGCAATTTCCGGCAATTCCGTATCAACGGCATGTGTTCGCCCGTCAATTTCTACAATAATGTGGCCTTTGGCGTTTGCGGGCAAAATACTGGGGCCTAGGTGATTTCTTGCTGCGGCGAGGGTATAGGCATCCGTTATTTCCATGGCGGCAGGCAGGTGCCCGGCTTGCAGTATATTCTGTACTGCGGCAGCTGCCATTGCGAACTCGGGGAAGCTTGCATGCAGTGCGGCTCTTTTTTGTGGTGCCGGTATAATGCGTAAAATGGCTTTGGTGATGATGCCCAGCATGCCTTCACTACCACAGAAAAGGCTCACTAAATCGAAGCCTTGTTTGTTTTTGTGGGTGCGACCACCGCAATTTAGGATACGACCATCTGGTAATACGACTTCTAATCCAAGCACGTATGCCCTTGTGACTCCGTATTTGAGGCAGCGAGGGCCACCGGCATTTGTGGCAATGTTGCCACCGATGCTGGATTCTTTACGCGAAGCCGGATCCGGCGGATAGAACCATCCCTTTTCTAAGCAAGCTTCCTGGAGCTGTGCGGTTAGTACACCGGCCTCAACAACGGCGACCCCATCAGCAGGATTAACCTCAAGGATGCGGTTCATGCGAGCAACGGAAACTACAATGCCACCTTTGACAGGAACACACCCGCCCACATAGCCCACACCGGCTCCTCTTGCTGTTACGGGGATTCCGTGAGCGGTTGCAAATTGCACCGCCTTGGCTACTTGTTCTGTTTCTGTTGCTAATACAACAGCCTCCGGCAGAGCGGAGGCATGCCACTTGTCTCCGGAATGGGCCGCCAGAACCTCGGGTGATGTGTGCACACAATCACCCAAGTGCGCCTGTAATTCTTGTATCCAGCTTGACATAATGTGTTACTCTTTGTCTGTTCCCCAGCGACGGTGCAACCAAGATTCTACGGGCGAGAATAACAGCTTATCTGCCAGCAAGCCCACAAGGATAATAATGAACATGATGCCGATGACTTGGTACATACGTTGCAGCTCACGACCGAAATGTAGATATTGGCCAATACCAAATCCCCCGACGACGGAGACGTAGATTTCTGCCGCCATGAGTGAACGCCATGCGAAGGCCCATCCTTGCTTCATGCCACTGACCACAAAGGGGGCAGATGCCGGTAGGGTAACAAACAAAAGCGTGTGAAAATTGCTGCTTCCCATTGTGCGGGCGGCTCGTGCATAGATTGGGGGTACGTTCTTCATGCCATTCTGTGTGGAGAGCAGGACACTCCAAAGGGTGCCCATGATAACTACGAACAGGAGTGCGGATTCGGACTGTCCGAACCAGATACAGGCAAGGGGCACCCAGCAGACGCTTGGCAGAGCTTGTAAACCAAGAGCAAGCACTCCCAGCGTATCATTAACGCTACGGAAACGAGCGGACAACATACCCAAGGGAACGCCGATAACCAAGCCGATTAAATAGCCAATGAGAAGTCGTTGCAGGGTTACACCCATGGCATAAACAATCTTAAGATTCAGAGTATTATCCCATAAATAGCGAGCAACCACGCTGGGCGGGGGCAATACATAGGGATTCCACAAGGGCTCATCAGGCCCAATGCCGATAGGGCTCAAATCTCCTGTGAGAATGGCCCATATCAGTATGAGTAAAGAGAAGAAAACGAGTGTTACAAGTGTGCGTTTCATGGGTTAATCTGATTCTTGAGCGTTCTGATAACCTTTAAGTTCTGCTGTGATTTCTCGTGAGATATCGGCCAAGTCGTGACTGTTGATATTGCGAGGACGAGGCAAATCTATCGTAAACTCCTTGCGAACGCGTCCCGGGTGGGGGGAGAATAGAATGACGCGGCTGCCAAGGCAGACGGCTTCTCGAACGTTGTGCGTAACGAATACGATGGTCTTTTTTCGTTTATGCCAAATATCCTGAATATCGCCGTAGAGTTGCTCGCGGGTCATGGCATCCAAGGCAGAGAAGGGCTCGTCCATGAGGAGTATCTTGGGATTGGGCGCCAAAGAGCGAGCAAGTGCAACACGCTGCCTCATGCCGCCGGATAATTCGTGGATACTGGAATGAGCAAACTTATCCATCTTTACCAGATAGAGATAGTATTTAGCCACCTCCAATCTCTCTTTATTGTTCAGGTTGGGTTTCTGTTTCAACCCGAACATGACGTTGCCGATTACATCGAGCCACGGGAAAAGCGCATGTTCCTGGAACATCATCATACGGTCGCGTCCGGGGCCGGTAATGCATTCGCCATCGATTAAGGCTTTACCTTTGTCCGGTTGTTCTAGTCCGGCAATGATATTAAGAAGCGTGGATTTACCACAACCGCTGGGACCGACGAAACAGACAAACTCGCCTTCGTTAATCGTTAAATTGGCATCCTCCAGAGCATGTACGATTCTCGTTTTCGTGCGAAAATCTTTATATACGTGCTCTATGCTCAGTTTTGCTGTCGGAAACTCTTGAATTTCCTGGTGTGTCTTTTCTCTCATATTTAATGAGCTTGCGGTGAGGTGTTAGAAGTGGGTGTATAGAGAATACCTTCCAGAGCCGGAACGTAATCTAACAGGCCAGTCTTTTGTCCATTAGTGACAAATTGTTTCAGGCTCTCAAGGTCTATTTTGTCTGTTAACTTTAAGCGTTTCCAAGAACTATTGACGATTTCTTCCAGCTCGTGGCGTTCAGCCTCATCGGACTGAGTTAAATACATTAATTCATCTACAACATGTCGTTTGGCTGCATCAGGATTCTGCTCTATCCATTTCGTCAATGCTTTGTGGGCATGAATCACTTGCTGTGCGGCATCGGGATGGTGCTTGAGCCAACCGGTTCTTGCCGCCAGAACTGTTGTAACAACATCCGGTTCCTCTACTAATATTTTGGCACCGGCTTTTTTCTCTAAGCGGCTTACCCAGGGTTCTACCGTCCAGCATCCGTCTATGTCGCCCTGTGTCATGAGCTGAAGCTGCATGGCATTCGGTGTAGGGGCAACTCGGCAATCTCCACCTCCTTCCAACGGGCAGGTGAGCCCATGATTAATCAACCATGCACGGCACGATACATCTTGAGTATTGCCTAATTGTGGCGTTGCTATGCTCTTTCCCTTAAAATCAGAGGGCTTTTGTATGCTCGAGTTGCCCGGTATCATTAAAGCCGCTCCACCGTTTACGGCACCTGCAAGCAAGCGGATTTCTCGTCCGGCGGCAACTGAATAGGCATTGAGGGCTGGGCTGGGACCCACGTAAACTAAATCTGTTGTCTTTCCGAACAAGGCTTCCATAGCAGTTGGCCCTGCATTAAATGTGTACCATTCTTCGGTGTACCCCGGTACGTTGGCTTCGAACCAGCCTTTGCCATCGATTGTTTTATGGCGAAACATATTGCGTGCCACTAAGCCCTGCACATGGGTGACGTTAGGAAAGCATCCGAGCCGAATTTTGGTGCTCGTTGCATCCTCTCGACTGCATTGGCATAAAACCACAATGCTGCAGAGAATCAAAAGTAGGATGCTGATGCGTGTTTTCATGTCTAGCCATGCTACCAAAGTGCCCCTATTTCGTCAAGCAACAATGACACAGTTGTAATAATTTTTATTAAAGTTGTAAAAAGTTTTATTAATATTGAACAAAATTGTCAATACTGTGTCTTTTCTGTAGAAAGGACACAAAGTCTAACAAATAATATGAATAACCATATCATGAAAAGAGTTCTCCTTATGAGCGTTGCTGTGATGGCTCTTGCGGCACCGGCAAATGCAGGCGTTAATGTTGTGGTAAATGTCGGCGCCCCTGCAGTTGTTCCTGTAGCTCCGGCTCCAGTGGTTGTAGCGCCACCGCCGGTTGTCGTTGAACCTGCACCTGTGGTAGTTGCACCACCGCCTCCGCCTGTTTACGTGGTACCGGCACGACCTCGTCACCATAGGCCAGTGCCGCCGCCCCCACCGCATCGTCGCATGGCCCCGCCGCGTCACCATAGACCCCATGGTAAGCCGCATCATGCCCCGCATAGGCACAGATGAGCCCTATATGAGTTGAGATAAAATTCAGCGTACGTTCATCTATGTGAGCGTACGCTTTTTCAGTGTTCTATAAAAATTGTTGCAATTTCTTGTGCGTGGCATTATAATTGCCTTGGATATGGAGGAGCCCCCTGTAAAAAATCAGAATGTATTTGGTCGTTGGGATAGTGTATTTGCATCCATGATGATTGCTATTTTCCCGGCCGTTGTTGCTTATGTTTTCGAGGATAAGAACATAAGCAAGATTGTGCTTTGGGGCGGTGTGTCCGTAGCTGTCGGCGGTGCTGTGTTTTTGTTAAGTTTTGTTTTCAGTAAGAAGCTTCTCAGCTTCTTAGTGAATTTAATGGGATATATTTTCCTTGGTATCTACATCTGGTGGGCATCGCAGCTAATAGGGGCCAGATTAGAAGAAGCTGCTGCTGACCCGGCTTTGGAAAAGCTTGAGCAAAAGAAGCAGTGATTGCTGTGCTTATTTCTTTTGAGCAGGGATGGTGATGATATTGATTTCGGGGTAGCAGAAAAAGCGCATACCAAGAATGGCGCCGGTGCCTCGTGTTACAAAAATTTGCTTACCGTTCTCGTAGGGAAAGAGGCCTGCCGGCATGTCTGAACGGAAACTAATGTAGGTGTCGGTGAAGGGGATTCCCAACTGTCCGCCATGCGTGTGTCCGGAAAGCATGAGATCCCAATGGAAGTCCTTTAGCGCTACTCTGCTTTCCGGGTCATGAGATAGCAATAATGTGGGTAATGTTTCCTTGTCTGAAGGAAGAAGGCAATCTGTAGGCTTTTCATCACCTTCGTTATAGTCACCTACACCGGCGATGATTAGTTTATTACCGGAGGGAGATACCCATTCAATGGACTCATTGCGCAACAGTTTTACGCCTGCTGCTTGGTAAACTCTCTGCACTTGGTCCAGCTTTTCATAATCGTGATTGCCTAAAATCGCAAATGTCGGCGCTATAGATTGCAGTTGCTTAAAGGATTCTATGTAGCGACGAGTCCTGTAAAAGCGGTGTTCTGCATAGACCAAATCTCCGCCAAACACGATTAAATTCGGTTCTTGCTGTGCAATGAGCTCAACGATGCGCTCAAGCAATGCTGGATTGCCATGCACATCTGAGAAAAAGGCAATTTTTAGAGGCCCAATCTCCGGTAATGCTTGGATGGATGTGTGATTGACCTCCAGGCGCTCCGCGCCCCACTTGCCGAATTGGCATACACCTAATAGAAGGAGAATAAAACTCAGCGCGCATATCGAATAAAAGCGCTTCTTCTTGGTAAGGTGTGCCGTAATTCGGCAAATGAGGCCGGAGTGTGCCATTATTGGTAAATGGGGTTAAGGATGGCAAGCTCGGGGTCGATGAAGATACCGTTCTTGCGAATTAACTTGCCGTCGAAATAGATTTCACCACCGCCGTAATCTTCTCGCTGAATGCAAACTAGATCCCAGTGGATGGAGGAACTGTTGCCATTGGGGGCTTCTTCGTAGCATTGACCGGGAGTGAAATGGAAAGAACCGCCAATCTTCTCATCAAAGAGAATGTCTCTCATGGGTTTGAGAATGTAGGGGTTGACGCCGATGGCAAACTCGCCTATGTAACGAGCTCCAGCATCGGTATCAAGAATCTTGTTCAATTCCTCACTATTGCCTTGGCAACTTGCTTCCACGATTTTGCCGTTCTCGAAGCGGAACTTAACGCCATCAAACGGAATACCATGATAAATGGTGGGAGCGTTATAGCTCAGTGTACCGTTGATGCTGTCCTTCACCGGGGCTGTGTACACCTCACCATCCGGAATATTGCAATCACCTGCGCAGACGATGGAGGGGATGTCTTTAATGCTAAAGCTTAAATCTGTGCCGGGGCCGACGATGCGTACTTGGTCGGTGGCATCCATCATGGCTTTAAGCTTGAGCATGGCTTCCTTCAGCTTGGCGTAATCTGCCAGGCAACAGCGGAAGTAGAAGTCTTCAAACTCCTCTGTGTTCATCCCGGCTGCTTGAGCCATGGACGGTGTTGGCCACGCAAGTATTGTCCATTTACGCTTGTTGCAAATGACATCACTTGCAGGCTTGAAGTGCTTGCTGACAATGGCCATTTTATCAGCGGGGACATCACAGCTCTCAAAGCTGTTGTAGTCTGCATAGAAGCAGATATGCACCTGCATCTCTTCTGCTCGGCGCAGACGGTATGCGCCATCCATTTGGAATTGCTCTTCTGTAGCGTTCTTCTGGAGCTCTGCGGTAATGGCAGCATGAGAAAGGTCAAGGTGCGGATGGCCTCCGGCTTCGCGCACGGCACGAATGAGTTCAATGACCATGGCATCCGGAATGTCCTGCATGCGCAGGTTGACATGTTCTCCGGGTTGGACGCGTACAGCGTAGTTTACAACCTGAAGAGCTAACTGACGAAAACGTGGATCTTTCATCGTCCTTAGTCTTTTGCGGGGTTAAGGATAGCAAGTTCAGGATCTGTGAAAATACCGTCCTTGCGGATGAGTTCGTCATCAAACCAGATTTCACCACCGCCGTATTCGGGGCGCTGGATGCAAACCATATCCCAATGCACCTGAGAGCGGTTGGTGTTATCGCAATTCTCGTAGGCCTGACCGGGGGTGAAGTGGAAAGAACCGGCAATTTTCTCATCGAAGAGAATATCGTACATCGGTTTTAAGATGTAGGGATTGACGCCGAGAGCAAACTCACCGATAAAACGGGCGCCGGCGTCTGTGTCAAGAATCTTGTTCAATTCTTCGTCCTTGCCGTTGCAATGAGCTTCAACAATCTTGCCGTTCTTGAAGGTGAGGCGAATGCCGTCAAAGGGAATACCCTGGTAAACGGTGGGCGCTGTGTAGTAAATGGTGCCGTTAACACTGTCCAATATGGGGGCTGTGAATACTTCGCCATCGGGAATATTCATTTCACCGGCACAGGGGATAGCAGGCATCCCCTTAATGCTGAAGGTAAGGTCTGTGTCGGGGCCGATGATATGTACTTTATCCGTTTTCATCATGCGCTCGGCAAGTTTATCCATGGCCTGACTAAGAGCTTCGTAATCGGCAAGGCAGCAGCGGAAGTAGAAATCCTCAAAAGCCTCTGTGCTCATGCCGGCAGATTGTGCCATGGAAGGAGTGGGCCAGCGAAGTACGCACCATTTAGTTTTGCATACACGTTGGTTGTGCACGGCGCGCATGTGTTTCATGGCAAGCTTCATGTTGTCTGCACAAATGCCGGAGTTCTCGAATGTGTTGCGGCTGCCTCGAATGGCGATATAGGCGCTCATGAGTTTCATTTCCTCAAGCTCGAGTGCGGCAATAGATTCGTATTGGTCATCTGTGGCGCCGGCCAACATTTCGCGAACAATGCGTGTATTGTGTTCGCGGATATGAGGAATGCCGCCTACGTTGCGGACGGCACGGATGAGTTCTACACCAACCTCATCCGGGGTATCGTAGAGGTCAAGTAAGACGTGTTCTCCGGGTTGAATACGGCAGGAGTGGCGCACCAAGGCCTGTGCTAATTGTGTTGTTCTGGGGTCTGTCATAAATTTTAGTAGATGTTTGAGGTGAAAGGTTGTGTGAGTATGGTGAGAGATTCGATAAGGTCTTCCTCCGTTATCGTGTCGCATACCATCGGGGTGCCGAGTGCTTGAAGCAGCACGAATTTAATGGTGCCTGCAGCGAATTTTTTGTCTCTCTTTGTGAGGGTAATGACTTTCTCTAAATCAATATTCGGAGGTAGCTGCAGGGGTAATTCTAAGGCATGAAGCGTGTTTAGGATTTCACGCTCCTCTCGGGAAGAGAGGTCACTATATTTAGCGGAAAGATAGAGAGCGGAGCGCAGGCCAAGGCTTACAGCTTCTCCATGTAGTATTTCTCCGTAGGGGACGCTGGCTTCGATACCATGTCCGATTGTATGCCCTAAATTAAGGAAAGCTCTGATGTTTTGCATTTCTTGTTCATCAGCCTCTACAATCCGTGCTTTAATCTCAACATTGCGGGCAATGAGTTCTGGAAGATGGTCTATGGTTGAGAGACTGAAGCCTAAATCAATCTCCGTGGCGATTTTTTGAATCTCTCTCAGCATGCCTTGCTCACTTATCGCAGCATGTTTTACCATTTCTGCCATGCCTTCGCGTATCACTCGAGGGGAGAGTGTTAAAAGAGTGGTAGGATCAATGACGACGACTTTCGGTTGATGAAAGGCTCCTACCAAGTTTTTGCCAGCGGCAATATCTACAGCTGTTTTCCCGCCTACAGAGCTGTCGACTTGCGCCATAATTGTTGTGGGCACTTGAATAAAGGGGATGCCTCGATAGTATACGGAGGCTATAAAACCTGCCATATCTCCGACCACGCCACCACCTAAGGCTATAACGAAACTGGTGCGGTCGTGCCCTTGTTGCACCATTTCGTTGATAATGCTTTCTACTGTATGCAGATTTTTGCTTTGTTCTCCGGCTTCAAATACGTGTAGGGAGTATTCGTATTCTGCATCTTCTAAACTGTGAATGAGTTTGGATGCATACAACGGGCATACATTGCTATCTGTGATGATGGCTGCTTTGCCTCCGAGTCTTAATTTCTTACTATGGTACCCCACTGTATCAAGTGCTCCGTTGGAAACGTGTACTTGGTAAGAGCGGGCTCCCAATGATATACTTACTGTCGGCATATCTTGTATTATAAGCTTCAATTTTGTTGTTCGCAAGTATTAATTGTGTCCGTAAAGTAGCATCCATTCTAGGTTTTTCTAAAATAGAAAAAGCCAGATTAGAAAAATCTAACTTTTTTAGAAAAATTATAAGGAAAGCCTTGCAATGTGATAGGAAAAATGGTAATTTCTGCTCAGCAAGCGGGGCAAGGTGCTTCCGCAAGAAAAAATCAACCAAATCAAATATTATGTTAGTAGGAAAGAAAGCACCGGAGTTCACAGCCAACGCTGTGGTAAATGGAATTATCGAAAGCAACTTCAGCCTGGAGCAATACCGTGGCAGCAAGTATGTTGTTCTGTTCTTCTACCCCAAGGACTTCACCTTTGTATGCCCGACTGAGCTCATTGGCTTCCAGAATGCTCTTGAAGAGTTTGAGAAGCGCAACACGGCAGTAGTTGGTTGCTCTACGGATAGCGAGTTCTGCCACTGGGCATGGACCAATACACCGCGCAACCAAGGTGGTATTCAGGGTGTCACCTACCCGCTTGTAGCCGATATCAACAAGGAGGTAGCAGCCAAGTTTGATGTTTTGGCAGAAGAAGGAGATAAGGTGGCCTATCGTGGCCTGTTCCTTATCGATAAGGAGGGTGTTGTTCGCCACATGTTGGTAAACGATATGCCTTTGGGCCGCAGTATTGACGAAGCTATTCGCATTGTGGATGCATTACAGCATTTCGAAGAGCACGGGGAAGTATGCCCCTTAGGCTGGCACAAGGGCGAAAAAGCAATGCAGGCTACCCACGAAGGTGTATCTCAATACCTTTCAGAATAAGTTTCGCGAATCATGCGCGACGGTATCGTAACGTGATACCAGCAGAATTACGTTCATAAGACTAGAGGAGAGATGCGGTCTCAGGAGTAATCCTGAGGCCGCAAATCTTTTACTTTACTGAGTATTAAAAATCCCTGCCATTGTGTAATGGCAGGGATTTTTACTAATGAGTGGAGGTGAGAATTAGTAAACGTCTTTCTGATAACGCTTGGCTGTTCTCATATCCTTGAGGTACTGGGCCGCTTCTTCCTCTGTACGGTTGCCGTATTTGGCGATGATGTTCAGGAGTGTCTTTTCTACGTCCTTAGCCATTCTATTGGCATCACCGCACATATAGACTGCGGCACCGTTTTCAAGCCACTGCCAGATTTCTTCGCCGGATTCCTCCATGAGGTTCTGAACGTATACCTTCTGAGCTTGGTCGCGGCTCCATGCAACGGAAAGACGAAGCTTGCCACTTTCAACCAAGGGAGCGATTTCATCCTCATAGCATCCATCAGTTGCTTTGTAGGGATTGCCGAAGAATAGCCAGTTGGCACCTTGGGCATTATCTGCTACACGCTGCTGCCAGAATGCGCGGAAAGGTGCAATACCTGTGCCGGGGCCAACCATGATGATAGGCGTATTGCCATCTTCCGGCAGACGGAAGTTTTTGTTGCTGTGCACAAACACCTTTACCTTGGTGCCGGGTGTCAGGCGATCAGCCATGTAAGTGGAGCAAACGCCGCCACGTTGTCTCTCGCGTGCGGTGTAGCGTACTGCGCCTACGCAGAGGGAAACCTGGCCGGGCACGGCATCGGGGCTGCTGGCAATGGAGTAAAGTCTCGGGGTAAGCTTTGCAAGAATTGACACAAAGGCTTTGCCATCTGCAAAGGTGGCACGAGTTTCTTCATCTTGTGCCAAATCAAGAATATCGCGTCCCCAGCAGAAATCCTTAAGGGCATCCTTGTCTTCTAAAATTGCTGCAAGTTTTTCACTGCCGGCGACAGCATTCCATTTGGTCAAATTACCTTTTTTAATGGAAGTAATATCGTAGGAAGTGATGAGAGCTTCGCGGAGAGTGGCGGATGTTCCATCGGGAAGGGGGACTTCCTCGGTTGCGTCTAATCCGAGTGCTGTAATCAGCGCATCGACCAAGGCAGGGTCATTGCAAGGGAATACGCCAAGTGCATCGCCTGTTGTGTAGCTGAGTCCGGAGCCTTCGAGAGAATAATCCACGTGGATGGTCTCTTTTGCGCTGCCGGGCTTTGTTACGGCTCGTACTCCCAGCACGTCTGCCGGGAACGGATTCTTCATACTGTACGGTTCCATAGTTTTGATGAGTTAAAACGTCTGTCGTTTTTGATTATAAGATACAACTGTTATTTGTCAAGCAAAATCCGATAAAGATGGTAGTGTTATCATTCTGCATTGCGGCCGATTGTGGCTTGAAATTTGACGGAAGCTTTGACTTGTACGGTAGGCTGGTAGGTTCTTAAGGCAATTTTACCGGTTTTCTTTGTGTACTTCTGTACGTAAACAGCTGTAGTTTTATCGTTTTCCGCATCGTAATCGGCATCTATGATGTTGCTTTTCAGATGATAGCCTTCGTCATCGCAGATAATGATTTCCGGCACTTGAGACGCGCCGGTGTAGATAATGCGCAGCACCAGTTCATCCGGTGCAGCTTTGGATTTTTCCAGCGGTTCAATCTCCACTTGGTGATTAGCAATGGTACACTCCGTTTTGCTTTTTGTGCTAAAGGTGGGGGCCTCATGCTTTTGGATTCCGGGTGTAACAGGGAGTTCCAGTGCTGTATCGAACTTCAGCACGCCGCCTCCCGGTAAACGGTCGAAATCAAACGCTAATATATGGCAATTTTCCTTAGAATCAAAACAGAGTTCCCACTCAGTAAAATGTCCGCTCATGCTTTCTCCGTTACCATCTGTTGCAGTAAGAGTAAGAGCAGGGGTGCAATCTTGAGTTCTTAATGTTGCCCCCTTTGACGTAGTAACGTGCAAACGTACAGTGCAACGTGTCTTATTTTGCTCATTCGGCTCTGTGGCTGGAATGCTGTAATGACATTCAATGCTCTGAGGCGAGATTTTTATCGTCGGTTCTGTTGCTTCCGCCTGTGCCGCTACGACAAAAGGTAATAATACAGCACTGTATAAGGTCCTATAATTCATTGCTCGCTTAATGAGATGTTGCCGGAATATCTAATTTAATAGCTTCACTAAGGGTTAGGGTAAATCGGACGGGAAGTTCGATATCCTTTTTTTCTGCACAAGTTGCAATTTGTAAGGAAGGGGTTTCTATAACATCGACAAGAGAGAGAGTCGTCGATTTAGTTCCGTTCTCTATAGTTGTTTTATACTGTATCTTTTGAGTATAATCATTCAGCTCGGAATCTGTATCTACGGCCCATTGTCTTTCAATTCGAACAATTTCAATGTGCTCAGGATATTTCAGCGTAACCTCTGCACGCTTGATTCGGTCGCCTTCTCGGTTGCCTTTAGCGCCGTTTGATTCAGCCGGGATTACTTGGCATGTGGCGTCGCGCAGCACGACAGATGATGCTGTTATGAGCGGTATTTGCGTGGGCGCGTGTGTTTGAACATCTTTTGCAACAGAAAGTCTTAAAGAGCCGGAAAACTCTACTTTTGTTCCTGTTGGGCGATTTTTGAAGGTAAACTCAGCGTAAGCTTTCCCTTGTTTTTCATCGATAATAACAAGGCGTGCTGTTGATGGCTGTTGTTTTTTTCCGGTGGCATCGGTAAGAGAAAGGGTGTGCTCTAAAGTTTCTGTCTCAGATAGACTAATGCCATTAGAGGGGCTTATCAGCAGCTTGACCCCGAATCCGGGTTTTTCTGATTCATCATGAGTCTTATATTCACTTCTGCATGAAGATAATTCTACAGCTACCTCATTTTGAGCAAATCCAATGAGGCTTCCTATTACTGTCAACAAAGGAAGATAGAATAATCGCATTGACTTTATTTTGTTTAGATAACTTATATGATAAAAACTAAACTATTGCAAGGAAAAAATCCCGAATCGAAAGGGAGAATACAGAATGTTAGCTTGATTTAGAGCGGTTTGGTGATTATAATATGCCGCGTTAAATTATGAGCATTACTACATACGCCAATCAACATGTTTTAGATCTGGTTGCCTATCAGCCCGGTAAACCTATTGAAGAAACGGCTCGAGAGTTAGGAATGAATCCAGAGGATATTGTTAAGTTAGCCTCAAATGAAAATTCACTTGGTCCGTCACCTCGCGCTATTAATGCCATGTGTGCAGCAGCTGCCGGTGCTCATATCTATCCGGATGGAGCTTCCTTTACCTTGCGCAGTAAATTGGCGGATATGTTCGGCGTTGCATTCGAACAAACCGTAGTAGGAAGCGGAAGTAGCGAAATAATTGAACTTCTGTGCCATGCCTGTTTGAACGAGAAGGCGGAACTCATAGCTGCTAAGCATAGTTTTTCGATGTACCCTATCATGTGCAAGTTGTTCGGAGCAAAATACGTTGAGGTTGACAACAAAGCCGATTGGAGCCATGATTTAATGGGTATGCTGAAGGCTATCACACCTGATACCCGCTTGATTTTTATAACGAACCCGACTAATCCGGTGGGCACGATGGTTTATCAGGAGGAGATAGATGCCTTCATGGAAAAGGTGCCGGGCCACGTCATTATTGCATTTGATGAGGCATATATCGATTTTGCTGATGAAAAGCCTGATACTCTCAAGTATGTAAAGCAGGGGAAGAATGTGATCTTGCTTCGAACTTTTTCTAAAGCATACGGCTTGGCCGGTTTGCGTGCTGGGTATGGTATTACCACTCCGGAGATTGCAGATTTATTAAACAAGGCAAGAACGCCTTTCAATATGAATCTGATGGCCCAAGCTGCTACAGTGGCAGCGTTGGAAGACAAGGAGCACATTGCCGCCTCTGTTAAGATGGTCAATGAGGGTAAGAAGCAGTTTTACGCTGCATTTGATTCATGGGGAATTCCTTACATCCCCTCGCATGGTAATTTCATTTTGGTTAAGACAGGCAAGGGGCGTGAGGTGTTTAACGCATGCTTGTCCAAGGGAGTAATCCTGCGCCACATGGACGGCTACGGCTTGCCTGAATACATCAGAATAACCGTTGGCAACCAAAGTGAGAACACTCGTTGTCTCGAGGTATTAAAAGAGGTTTGCGGCAAGTAAATGCCGTTTTTCGCTTTTGTCCGGTAACATCCCGCCGTTTCGCTTCGTCAGGGGAGTGTAAACGGCGGGATTTCCGCTTAGGGGATACCTAGTCCTCGATTAGTAGGGGGCTTTCGCTCCCTCTCACACCACCGTGCGTGCTTTTTATGGTATAACGTGGCCTTCCAGCGCGTATGTGCTTGCGCTGCGCAAGGCATCATGGGCGCTCAGATTCGGGCGGAATCCATAGCTCGACTCGCTCATCTGCGGGGCGAGTATGGGGGTGAGAACCTGAACAAAGGCTTGCTAGACGATGAGGTCGATAACCGACGGTATTCCCAGCTTCCGCTCCCTTCCATTGGGCTTAGAGATGCTCTTTCCCCCTCACCTCCTGTGGTTGGTAGCTGCCCTGTAACAGGTTTTGTCTCAGTTCTCCCGGATGGCTCTGAGCCATTCAGCCACGTCATCGATACTCATTCCATCGACTCCCGCAGCCCCTCCATTGCTCTTTACCTTCCGGTATGCCCTGCGGAGGTTGCAGGGGTCGGCTATAGCCTCCATCAGGCGTTCGTCACAGTTCTGGTCCTCCTTCCACTCATCAAACACTTGCTGCTCCATGTTCATGGGTATCCTGCTGAATTGTCCGGTTGGAATTCGGTCCTTCCCCGCAGGAGGGCGGGTACTATGACCTCTACTGACTCCCGTTGCTCCTCCTTACGCATTTTGCGCTCGTAGCTGTCTGTAGCGGCAGAGCAACGGGTCTCTCAGGATAAGGCACGCAGCTTTCACCCCAGTTACGTGTCATGCCTGACGTACTAAGAATTCCCCCGCTCATGAAAGAGCGGGGGAAAGTAGAAATGAAATTAGTGGTTAACTCTTGCAAACTGCTTGAGTCGGAGACCGTTGAGGTGGATGAAGCCGGAGGCATCGTCCTGGTTGTAATCCTCATCGGTGTAGTCGCCTTCCATGGTGGCAATCTCGTAGCTGTAGAGGGAATTGGGGCTGCGACGGCCGGCGTACATGACGTTACCCTTGTAGAGCTTAAGACGCACCTCGCCATTTACAGTCTCCTGCGTCTTGGAAACGAGGGCTTGGATAGCCTCGCGCTCGGGAGCAAACCAGAAACCGTTGTAAACCATGGAGGCATAGTCGGGAATCAGGGAGTCGCGAACCTTCTGAGCTTCGCGGTCCATCGTGATTGTCTCAATATCGCGATGGGCTGCCAACAAAATGGTGCCACCGGGAGTCTCATAAATACCGCGACTCTTCATGCCTACGAAACGGTTTTCGATAATGTCTACACGACCAATACCATGCTTACCGCCCAAGTAGTTCAGCACGAGCATGACACCCAGCGGGTCAAGTAAGGTGTAACCATCTTTTTCGCCGGTGGCGGTAGCACCGACCTCCTGCATAATTTCGGCCAAACCTTCTGTTTGAAGACCGATAATATTACCTTTCTCAAACAAGCATTGCAGGTACTGAGGTGCATCCGGAGCGTCCTCAGGAGCCGTAGAAAGCAGGTACATACCGCGGTCTTCCTCCTTCGTTGCGTCGTACCAGGTGTCCTCCAAGATACCGGCTTCGTAGGAAATATGAAGCAGGTTACGATCCATAGAGTAGGGCTTTTTCATGCTCTGACGAATCGGAATGCCGTGAGATTCAGCGTACTGAATGAGCTCAGAACGGCCGGGGAACTGGTCGCGCCATTCCTTCATGCGCCACGGGGCAATCACCTGAAGTTGAGGAGCCAAGGCATTAATAGAAAGCTCGAAACGCACCTGGTCATTACCCTTACCTGTAGCACCGTGTGCAATAGCATCGGCGCCCTCTGCAATAGCTACGTCTACCATAGCCTTGGAAATGCAGGGACGAGCAATAGAGGTGCCAAGAAGATAGCGGCCTTCGTACACAGCATTGGCTTGGAACATCGGGAAGATGTAATTGGCCGCAAAGTCAGCCTTCAAATCACCGATGATGCACTTAGATGCACCTGTAGCAAGAGCCTTGGCCTCAAGACCTTCCAGCTCATCAGCCTGACCTACATCGGCGCAGTAGGCGATAATTTCTGCGTTATACTTCTCCTTGAGCCACACCAAAAGAACAGATGTGTCAAGGCCACCGGAGTATGCAAGAACAATCTTCATTTTAATTCACACGCACGGAGGTTGCACCGTGTTTCGCGCATGAGTATACGCGAAACACGGTATTGAGTAAAGTAAAATGTGTTACATACATCGATTTGGATGAATGCAGCACTTGCCTCATTTAGGTTAGTGTTCGTCAGCTTCCAATTTCGCGTATGCGCTTACTTCATCGGGGTCAGCTCCGTGAGAAGCCTTTGAAATCTTACTGCGGAAGAGTTTCATTACAAAGACAAAGGAACAGGGGATGAAGAATACGCCCACCAATGTTGCAACACTCATGCCAACAACCACAACTACACCGATAGCATTGCGAGCCAACGCACCGGCACCCTCAGCAGTCAACAAGGGAACGCAGCCAAGAATGAAAGCGAAGGAGGTCATGAGAATGGGGCGGAGTCGCATACGTGCAGATTCAACAGCCGCATCGATAAGAGACATACCACGCTCCATCTGCAAAACAGCGAATTCGACGATAAGAATAGCATTCTTAGCGGCAAGACCCACCAACATGACAAGGCCAATCTGAGCATAAATATCCAGAGTCATGTCAAAGAGGGCCAGACCGGCGAATGCACCGAGCACGGCAATCGGAACAGAAAGGAAAATGGCTACCGGCAATGTCCATTTCTCATACAGAGCAGCCATAATAAGGAAGGCGAATATGCCGGAAAGCATGAAAATTGCTCCCAACCCCAGACCGTTCTGCACCTTCTTTTCCTGGAAGCTCATATCGATGTATTCCATGGCAAACTTAGTCGTGTCCATGGTGCTGCTGAAAATCTCTTCGATTGCAGCCATCGCCTGAGCAGAGGAGTACCCATCGGCTGGTTTCACGTTAATTCTACCAGCATTATAATTGCTATTGTGCGCTACGAACTCCGTGTCGGCAATATCAGAGATAGTTACCAGAGTATCTAACGGAACTTGTTCGCCTTGCATATTGGAAACATAGAAGTTGGAGATTTGGTCCGTATTCGTACGGTGGGCACCATCCGCCTGCATATAGACCTGCCACTGTTGACCAAATTGGGTGTAGTAGTTTACAAAGCGAGAACCATTAAAGCATTGCAACAAAGAGTTTGCTGTAGAGAAATCCACCCCTTGAGCCAAGCATTTCTCTTTATCAATAACAATACTCTTCTGAGGCACGGCAGGAAGCATCATGTCTGAAGCAGAGGCAATAGCAGGATGCTCATTTAGGGCAACTTCAAGCTTTTTCATCTGCTTGTTGAGCACCGCAACACCTTGGCCATCAATATCCTCAACTACAAAGCTAATATCGTTGCCGGTACCCACACCGGGAATAGCCGGGGGACTTACTACAAAGGTAGCACCATCCACGCCACAAGTAGCTAAACCGATATTGAGGTTCTTCTGAATCTCATTGGCAGTTGGCTTTTCACCATTTTCCAGAGCCGGCCGTTCTTGGAAATCCTTTAGCTTCACAAAGTAAGTGATAGCGTTAGTAGTCTGCACGCCCAGCATCATGTTCATGCCTACGACAGAAACAACATTTTCCACCGACGGGTTACTCAAAAGCACCTTTTCAACAGTCGGAGTTTGCTCCACCAAGCGCTGCATGGATACCGCCGGTTTCATAATCACACCGGCAATCAGGAATCCTTGGTCTTCTGCAGGCAAGAAACCATCGGGAACTCTCTTTGCGGTAGGAATGATAAGCACGGCAAGAGTGGCCAGCAGAGTAATGGAAAGCCAAAGGTTGCGACAAAGGAAGCCGCATGCACCGGCAAAGCCTTGTGCCATCTTGTCGTACACACTGTTGAATCCGTTATAGAAGGGTGTCAGGAGAGACTTGTGCTCCTTCTTCGGTTTCAGCATTAACGCTGACAAAGCAGGGGACAATGTTAATGCGTTAAATGCAGAGATAAGCATGGAAATAGCAATCGTTACAGCAAACTGCTGGAACAACGTTCCGGTAATGCCCGGAAGCAGCACAGAGGGCAAGAACACAGCCGCAAGCACTAGTGCAATGGCAACAACCGGGCCGCTCACTTCCTTCATAGCTGCAAAAGTAGCCTCACGGGGATTCATGCCATGCTCCATGTGAGATTCTACAGCTTCCACTACCACAATAGCATCGTCCACCACCAAGCCAATGGCCAGAACCATACCCAGAAGACAGATAGTATTCAGCGAGAAACCGAGGATGGGGAAGAAGCAAAATGTCGTTACCAAGGAAACAGGAACTGCAATCAGGGGAATGAGCGTTGCGCGCCACCCCTGAAGGAACAAGAACACAACAAATGCTACAAGCACCAAGGCCTCAAAGAGAGTGTGAATAATTTCCTCGATGGAATCGCTAACAGTTGTCGTCGTATCAAGAGCAATGAATCCGCGCATACCTTCGGGCATTACAGCTTCTTTTTCGGCAAAAAGCTCCTTCAATCTAGCCACCGTTTCAAGCGCATTTGCATCAGCTGCTTGGTAAATGGCTAATACGGTACCCGGACGACTATGGCCAATCTCATATTGACCGATACGACCGGCAAGAGAATACGATTGAGAACCGAGTTCAATCTTAGCGATATCTTTGAGGCGCACAGATTGAATGCCATCCTGGTATACAATGATATTATTGAACTCATCAATGCTTTCCAAACGCCCCTTATTGCGAATGGTGTATGTAAATTCCTGACCGTCAGGCATCGGCTCAGCACCTACAGCACCACCGGGGTTAATGGCATTTTGTGCATTTACAGCATTATATACCTGATTCACAGAAATGTTTTTCTGCGCCATTTTTTCCGAGTCAAGCCAAATACGCACTGCGTAGCGGCCACCGAACACCATACAGTCACCTACACCTTTAACGCGTTTGATGGGATCCACCAAGTTGATGTAAGAATACCCCGTAAGGTCAATCGGATTAAAGAAACCTTCCGGAGAATCGATAGCATACAACACCATGGGCAGGCCGGAGGACTGCTTAATTGTGACGCCCATTTGAGATACCATCGACGGCAACTGTGATGTTGCCTGGCTGTACTTCATGTATGTCAGCTGTTGATTCGTATTGGCATCCGTACCGGGTTCAAAGATGACGTTAATTGTACAACTACCATTATTGGAAGAAGTAGAGCTGATGTAATCCAAGCCCTGAATACCGGAAAGCTGCAACTCAATGGGCGTTGCCACGGCATCTGCTACTTCTTGCGCATTAGCGCCGGCGTAAGAGGCACTCAGCTGAATTGTAACCGGAGCGATGTCAGGGTATTGCGAAATCGGAAGACCAAGCATACAGATGATGCCCAGCATCGTTGTCACAATAGAAATAACGCCGGCAATAATCGGGTGTTTAATAAAAAACGGGGACATAATTGCTCAGAAATCAGAATTTATTAAAATGAGAGGTCGGGGCTTGGTCAGCCGTCACGGAGGGTTCTACTGTCTTAGGAGTCGTATAGATGAACGGTTGGGCAATGAGCTTGTTTACGCGGGCTCCGGCCTTCTCGTTCTCTTGGTATGCAGAAGCAGCCATTAAACTACCTTCTACCACTACTTGTACTTTGCTAATATCATCGTAGCCCATCTTTTGAAGCAGCTCCGGGTTAAATTCAATAATATGCATCGGCTGAACTATCTCCTTACCATCAGGTCCTACTACCGGAACCGTTACCAAGGGGCCTTTTTTTATCGGCAACATGAAGGGTGCATTGTCAAGACCAACCAATACAATCAAATCGTGGCCCTCAGCACTCATCGGTGCGCGTGCCGGAACTAAAAAAGCACCTTTGCGTTCATCAAGGCCGGCGCGAACCGTCACCGGCATGCCACTTCGTAAACCTTGAGTCACGTTTTCCACCTCAGCAACAATGCCGAACGTACCCGTAGAGCGCTTTACGACGTTATCGGGAGATACGATTTTACCCTTGGCCGGATAAACACTTCCGTCTTCAAGGATGACATCGAATTCCATAGCTCCGTTGGGATTATTTTTGCCCACTTTGTTTGTGATACGTAACGCATCACGTCCACTTACTTGGAAATCAATACGCATCGGATTAACGGAAGACAATGTAACCAACGCCTCCTTATCCGTGGCGTTCACTAAAGAGCCGACAGATGGATTACTAATACCGGCACGGCCGGTGAAGGGGGCTGTAATTGCAGTATAACCTAAGTTAATTTCAGCAGACATCACAGCGGCTTCCATTTGTTCAACGGTAGCTTCCGCCTGGCGTACAGCCGCCGTTTGGGTCTGTACGTTGCTCATAGCATCAGTTAGGTCTTTCTCTGCCACAGCCCCTGTTGTTGCCTTGTTGGCCGTGGCAAATCGCTCATAGTCATTCTGTGCTTTGGTCAACTGCACTTTCGCTGCATCTAAGCGAGCTTTAGCGGACTCCAAATTAGCTTGAGCTTGTGCAAGCTCAGCCTGATAGGGAGCAGGGTCGATAGTGTACAGCAAATCCCCCTTATTGACAATGGTTCCATTGCGGAAATGCTGTTTTTGAATAAACCCGCTAATGTGAGGCCGAATACTTGCCTCCTCCTTGCCGCGCAATGTTCCAAACCAATCCATTGCAATGGAAACATCTTGCTGAATCAGCGGCATTACCTTCACCAAAATAGGAGGCAGCTTAGGTTTAGCGGCAGGATTGGGGGCCTTTTGCTCCTTAGAAGCGCTAATGAGCTTCATTTCCACAGGCTCGAAACTGAAGAGCTCTGTTGTGATAGTATCAGGTTTCACTGATTCGGGAGCAGGGGCTTTATCTTTAATCCCAATGGCAACCAGCAGACTATCCAAGGTGCTTTCCTCTTGTGCCTTTAATGCGGCAGCTAATTCCTTCTTCTTCTCTGGAATACGAGAATTAGCAGAGGAAATATTCATGGCCACAACACCATTTTCAGAGTCGCTCACCACAGGAACTTCTGTTGAATCCCCGTAACCATATTTCTTAAATTGCTCCTCAAGCGAGGTATCCTTATAGTCAGAAATGGAAACAAGCTTTTGCGTAGACTTGTAGCCATTGGCCTCTTCTACATCCACCTCATACTCTTTGCCGACAGTTACAGGGACAGTGTGAGGAATATTGTCTTTATCTACAATGATAATGAAGGCATTACGCATGACTGTGCGAATAGCATTCTGCGGCACAAGAAGCGTTTCCTTTGTCTGCAGAGGAATACGCACATTAATCTTCATACCACCGCGTAATTTGCCATCAGGATTATCCACCTCACCTACAATATCGATAAGTCCCGTGCTATCAATTTGACTGTTCATCGACAACAAGCGGCCTTTATGCTCAAATACCGAGCCATCTTCCAAGAGAATATCAAATGCCGGAGAGGCATCTTTAAGCTCCGGGTCTCTGTGGGCGGACTGTACTTTTCCATAGCGCTCAAAAGATTTCAGAAGCGCATCGCTATTGATGGAGAAATCCACGCGAAGGGGGCCTTCTGAGATAATATTGCCCAGTTTGGTGCCTTGGCTCACCAAATCACCTGTAGACACGTTGGAGGTTCCCACAAAACCTGCATACGGAGCCTTAACGCTGGCGTATTTCAGATTAATGTCAGCGCGTTGCACAGCCGCTTCCTGTTGCTTAATGTCAGCAACGCATGCCTCAACCTTAGCAACGGCAGCTGCATAGTTGTGCTTGGTATCAGTAAGTGTCTTATCGGATACAGCACCGCTTTTCGCGCCTTGCTCGTATCGCTCGACATCCTGTTTAAGCTGGTCGCGAGAGGATTCGGCTTGTTGAAGCGCCGCTTTCGCTGCAGCCAGATTGGCCTGAGAACGAGCCAACTCTGCCTCAAAGGGCTTAGAATCTATTTGGTAAATAACTTCACCTTCTTCTACATATTGGCCCTCTTTATACTCAGTGATAAACCCGGAAACACGAGGATACAAATCCGTATCTTGTACACCTCGCAAATAGCCTATCCATTCTCCGGTATCAGTAACAGTCTTCTTCTGAATAGGGAAGACCTTGATCATCTTTTTTGTTGTCACTATCGTCTTTTCTGCCGATTCAGAGCATGAAGTCAACATCGCTCCGCTAAGGCAAAGACTTATAGCAATAGCTGTAATACTTTGTTTGGTCATATATTTGATAATTTAAAACTTCAAGAACAGGCACGCGCCAAAAGGAAAAGCACAATTAAAATTAAGATGATAAAGCCGGTCCCCATGCCTTCTTCTTCTTTTTTCTTAGGCGCAATCACGGTTGGGTGCTTTTTCTTTCCCGAAACAGGAGAAGGGGGGACAGGAGGAAGATACGTCTCCTTCGCTGCTTTGATGCGACTTTGCTGAGGCTCCGGAGCAGGGGTGCGAGAAACAGCAGCTTGTCGCGTTTGGGTAACGAGTGGCGGAGGGGTAGGGTAATTGTATGTTGGTTTGGGAACAGAAGTAGGGACCGCGGGCTTGGAAGATAAGGAATGCTGCTGAGCGGCAAACAAGGCAGCTCGTTCTTCTTGCTCAGCTACCATTCTGTTTAATTTCTCCACTAATTCGTGAGACATCTCTTCCAGCGCTCGGCGCTGAGGCTCCGTCGTGACTTTATTGGGATCGTAGTCCATGGCCATTAATCAAGTGCAAGCTCACCTTGAGAGGCATGAGGCAGTTGCACCATTTTTCCTCTCTTTTTGCCGTTTTGAACATTTTTTATAGCAGCAATGATTGCGGTTACTACTTTTTGCCTATCTCCGTGTGCATTCAGAACAAGTTGCAGGAAGTCAATCGGGTGTATATCAATCTCCCGCAAAAAAGCCCGGTCTTTTGCACAGTAAAACATTAAGCCTGCACCAAGTGTTCCGTGAAGCTTTGCTTCAGCTTTGCGCATGATGCGGGGAAGATAGGTAATACCTTGAAAATCGTCCGTTTCAGAGGGCAAATCTTCTTCTGTTACAGGTTGAGCGTTACCCGAAATTCCGCGCTGATTGTTAACAAAAAAAGAACGCCGAGCTGCAGCTATAAGCAAAATCGTATTGGGAGCAGGGTCCCCCAAGGTGGCATAATCTTTAACGTAATCGAAAACCTCACCCGGATTATGGCCAATTTCTGTAAAAAATTGGCATTCATCCGGAAGAAACAAACGCTCTGCTGTCATTCCCGGATGCTCATGAAAACGAGCAACCGCATTTCTGAACACTTGCATGAATTTGCTATCCCACTCCATGTGGGTAATTATACACCATAAAAATAACCTAAGGCAAGAACAAATCACGCCTTAACGGTGTTAGACTCAGCTTTGAAAGCTAATTCATTAAATGACATGAAGCAGACTTGCCATTTTCATTTGATTAGTGCAGACTCAACAGCGTGACGGACAGCAAACCCAAAATGTATACCGCTTGGTGGATGATTCCCTCGCTATGGTGTATAGATGTTGCTATTGCAGCACTATGTTGGGGAGTGCTCATAGCAGCGCTTTTCGGTATCACCATGCTCACGTTTGGCCCCTTATTGCTATTGTTCGGACTCGTTTGGTCTTACACTTTATTTTCGCGCGTTTTCCGTTCTCTGGAGGGGAGCATGATAATGCATGCAGATTACTATCGACAGCATGCTTTCCCCATGCTTTTACTGGCGCTCTGTTCATTAGCTGCTACACTTTGGCTGCTTTTCTTCGTAGTCGGCAATGTGTTAATCTCCTTTTTCATTATTCCTTTTATCGTGAGCATCATTGGTCGTGTGCCTTTCTTGCGCAAAATGCCCTATTTGCGAGAATTAGCACAAGCCGCCGCCTATGTTTTCGCCTGTGCGGTGCCGGCCTATTATTATGGCTTTGTCTACACGCCCATAGGTCTTCTGTATAATTCTCATTTATGGTGTTTAACCTGCTTATTTTTCCTCTTTAACATTGAACGAGAGAGCCCCGTCTCTCTCAGCGAGGGAGAACAAAAAGCTGCATGGGTTCCCGCAGGGCTACTTGTCTTATTTATCCCCTGTGCCTATCATGCATTCTTCGGCGACCGCGGAGGTTACGAACAGAACTTTTATACCGTCCTTTGCATAGGTGCCGTTGCTTTACATATGCTCAGTTCGTGGCGCGCAAAGTGCGAGCCTTCTTTAGGCTTTGCACTTTCTTGGTGCTTCATGACAATGCCGGCATTGTTAGGTATTTTATTTTTTGCACCGGAAACATGGTTTTAACAGGGAGTATAATATAATCTCGTTCCCTTTAATTGCACCGGTGCTCTTAAATTATCAGTAAAAAGCCGGCCTGTCCCCAAGCCTTGCATCATCCCGGGAGCTCTCAGGGCACACCACTCAGCCAGAGAGGTGAGGCCAATATTGCTCTCCAGTGCAGAATTAACCCACCATTTAATGCCTCGTTGCTCAGCGCACGCTGCCCAGTTTTCTGCGGTCAACAACCCACCATGCAATGAGGGCTTTATCACAATTGCCTGAGGCTGTATGGCATCCAGCAAAATACTTGCTTGTTCAGCGCGCTCAGAATGATTTAATAATTCTTCATCCAAAGCTATAGGCGTAGGGCTAATGCGGCACAGCTCTGCCATTTGCTCCCAATTCCCGCGGCGGAGCGGTTGCTCAATGAAGGAAACACCTAATTCGGCCAAATCATGCAGAATAGGTTTTACCTCATCATAGCCAAACGCGCCATTGGCATCCACTCTAATTTCTATAGTGGGATATTGGTTCCGCAAGGTCGTCAATAATCGGTGCTCTTTCTGCCACCCAAGCGCACCGATTTTCAACTTCAAACAAGTAAAGCCTCCGGCTACGCCAGCCTCTGCGGCTTGAAGCATCTTATCTTCATTACCCATCCATATTAAATGATGAATCGGTATTGAATCTTCACCGCGAGCAAAAGGCGTATTCCATCGGGCCAATGGCGCATTTCGGGCGGCAGTTAATGCACTCTCCAGCCCGAATTGAATAGGTGAGGGCGCTTCAAACGGGTGTAGAGATTGGCGCTGCTCAACTAATTCGCACCAAAAATCAAGCTCAGTTTCCTTAATTTCAGGCAGCAGCCCGGGCATAATGCAACATTCGCCAAGACCTGTTCCGTATTCATTTTCTGCTTCAATAATGTAGGTAATTCTCTCCTCCAGGACTCCGCGAGATGTTCTTGCCGGAGTCCTGAATTGAAGCTTGTGGCGTTTCCAACGCAATCGAACAGGAGGCATCAGATACGCTAAATCTGATGAATGGAAGTGTGCCATTAGGGCATCTTGGGATATTGCGAGAAATCCGGTTTGCGTTTTTCAAGGAAGGCTCGAGACCCTTCATGAGCCTCATCACACATGTAGAAAAGCATTGTAGCATCACCGGCCAATTCCTGAATACCGGCTTGGCCATCCAATTCAGCATTCAAACCGGCTTTAATCATGCGCAAAGCAATCGGTGAGTGCTGCATCATTTCTTCTGCCCATTGTACATACTCATCTTCCAGTTGAGCAAGGGGAACAACTTTGTTGACCAATCCCATCTCCAAAGCCTCGGCTGCGTTATATTTTCGGCACAAGAACCAAATCTCGCGGGTCTTCTTTTGCCCTATGCAGCGTGCCATGTAGGAAGAGCCGAAACCGGCATCAAAGCTGCCAACACGCGGGCCGGTTTGCCCGAAAATCGCATTTTCAGAGGCAATAGACAAATCACAGACGACATGCAAAACGTGGCCACCTCCGATGGCAAAACCATTAACTGCAGCAATAACCGGCTTAGGTAATGAGCGAATTTGCTTCTGAACATCAAGAACAGACAAACGAGGAATGCCCTGTTGATCCATATACCCACCGTAACCCTTCACATTCATGTCGCCTCCGGCGCAAAATGCAACATCGCCAGCGCCGGTGAGAACGACAACAGCTACATCTTGCATCTCGCGGCACAAGCGCAAGGCATCACTCATTTCTGCTGTAGTCAGGGGCGTGAACGCATTTCTGTAGCGCTCTCTATTAATCGTTATTCGGGCAATACCGCCATACTGCTCGAAAAGAATTTCCTCGTACTGCTTAATCGTTTTCCACTCTCGTTCCATAATTAATGTTGTTTGTAAAAGTTCTTGAGAATCTTGGCGTCTTCCTCACTATCAGTAAAGGCTTCTAAAAGCATGGGGCCTGCATAGGCAGCACATAATTCAGCAATGGCAGCACGGTAATCAGAATCATAGCGTATTGCACGATAATTCCATCCGCACGATTTCGCCCATGCTTCGGCTGAGCTATTATGCGAGCCTCTGACCGCATCGATATCAGGGGCCCCAATGGCATGGAATATGCCGCCCGTCCCGTTATTCAGGAGCAGTATGCGCGTGTTTTCGGGCGCCTTATCCTGCCACAACGCATTCATATCGTAGAAGAAACTCAAATCTCCGCAAATGATAAATTGCATGCGGTCATCACCAACAGCGTATCCCAACGCCGTTGATAAAGAGCCTTCTATACCATTCACGCCGCGATTACACTCCACTGAAACACCATCATTAAGCGGGAATAGTTGTGCATATCGCACAGCAGAGCTGTTAGCCAAATGAAGCACTGATTCTTTCGGCATAGCCTCCATTAACGAACCAACCAAGGTCATGCCTGAATATCCGGCAGAGAACTGCGCCGGCTGATGGCACCAAGCTGCACGATATTCTTCATCACCCTCCTGAGAGAAGGCGGCTAACAGTTCAAGCAATTCTTCTGCCTCACCCTCAATCACGCGCGTTAACGAGCAAAACGTATCACAAACTTCTCCATCAGGGCTAATATGCCAATGCTCTACCGGCGGATGTTCGCGGAAATACTGTTTGAGCCTTTTAGAAACCAAACATCCGCCCATCGTAATAAGTAGCTGAGGAGCCTCAATATAAGGGAACTCCACATTGGGGCCAATTAATGTATCCGGCTGCCTACAGTCAGCCATTTCACAGTTGCAAAGATGCTCGCCTACAACCGCAAAAGCATGGTCTTCTTTCAATTCGGCAGGAATATACGGACTCATAGCCATTTGACCAATCAAGAGCATACGGCGAGGCAACGCTGTAGCGATATCAATCAACTCTTGCTCCTGATCCGCATCCATGCGTGCTAACTCTGTTCTCCAAATAACCCTGGTATCATCAATGGGCTCATCGGTCGTCTCGAATAAAGGTTCATTAAGCGGAATATTAATGTGTACCGGGCCTCCGGCTCTGTGTCTAAGCTCAAGCAAAGCTTCGTTAATCAATCGATTAGTGTGCCAACCATACTCATCATATTCAGGTAAGGTTACAGACTTGCGGCACAGCGAGGAAAGAATGCCGGGTTGGGGAAGGGTTTGACCGTCTTGTTGATTAATCCAAGCCTCGGGGCGATCAGCAGATAGCACTAAAAGCGGAATATGGCGATAATAAGCCTCGGCAACAGCCGGATGCAGATTAAGCAACGCAGAACCGGACGTTACACACACGGCAACAGGCGCATTAGCCTGCGCTGCCCAACCAAGAGCTGCAAATCCGGCGCTGCGCTCATCAGTCACATTCCTGCACTCAAAGCCTTCCGCTTGAGCAAGAGTCAGAGAAATAGGAGCGTTACGACTGCCCGGACAAAGGATGCAGCGTGTAACCTCATGTGCTCTCATGAGGGATACGAGTTCTCGAACCGTAGCATTAGTGCTGGATTGTGCCATGGGCAGATTGTACCACACGCGCCATGCCGGAGCAAGACTTTACATGATGAAAAGCCCGGTTCTGTGTATAGAACCGGGCTCCCGAAATTGGTAATAGCGCTATTATGCGTCGCTACGACGAGGCTTGGCGGCAGGGGCCTTTCGGGCACCACCACGCTTCTTATTAAAACCTTTGCGCTTCTGCGGCTCAGGCTTAGACGGAGCAGGGGCAGCCTCGCCCTTAGGATACCAGATAGAGTTATCGCTGGTCACAACGATAAAGCCTTGCTCAAGCAACCAAATCATATCAGCCGCAAACGGAGCATACGCTTCAGAAGCAGCATTTTTGCTTGCGTCATCTGTACCGGCTGGTACACCGGAGAGAGCGGCAAACATAGCTTCCACCTTCTCACCGGAGTGCTCTTTACTCCAGTTAACGATTTCCATCATGCGGTCAGCCAAAACCGTCTCCGTCGGGATGGCACGCACACGGCTGGGGCCAGTGTAGTGATTGCCTTGCCACTTGTAAATGGGCATGTGATGGCGAGCCAAGCCGTGGCAGAGATTCGGAATGAGCATCTGCGGGGAACGACGTGTGCGATCGGACAGCATGGCCTGATGAGCAGCAATGCCGGGAGAAAGCACCTTGCGGGGTGTTGCACCGTTGATGAACACTTTGTCTGTCACTTCGTACACCTGAGCATAGTGATTGGCAACAAAGTCCGTTTCTACAGCCTTAGCATCATCAAGCACAACATCCTCAGCACCTTCACGGGTGGGCTTCCACACATTCTTCTTACCGGCAGAAGCAAGCCATGCTTGTACAGCCTCCTCATCCTTATTGAGCGTGATGGTGTGCTTGAAAGCATCCAAGCTCATATTGGAATATTTGGTGCGGTAAAGGCTCATAAGGGCAGTTTGGTAACCATGCCAGTTCACCGGGCCGATAACCTCTCCGCCACGGGAGCAGACGGCAATAGCCGTAAAGTTACCCTTCGGGGCTTCCACCTCAATCTCTTCTGTCTTGTACAGCTCAGAGAACCAAGGAGCAGTCCACAGGTAAGCCAAGGCCTCAGCTTCTGTAAGCCAGCAAGCGCCATCTGCCTTTGTGGAGTGAATGAGCATGCTGCCGTTTTCAAGCTTCATGAAGACCAAATCATAACGATCCTTGCCGGCCATAACAATACGAGCCAGGTCGAGCAGGGAAAGGGCGCGCTTCTGCTTCTGAATTTCCTTACTGAAAATCTCCAAGATAGCGTTAGTAGGACGCAGCTCTATACGGAAGCCCTCAGCCGGGGCGGGTAATTCACGACGGGGACGCTCTTCGCGAGCATTACGGCGCCCGCGGTCTTTGCGCGCATCATCCCTGCGGAATGAACGTCGGTTATCGCCAGAGCCTTCAGCACGCGGTGTTCTGAACTCGCGTTCAGAGGAACGACGGCCGGCGCCACGGCGCTCCGTCTTTTCAATAGCGTGCATTTTCGGCAAATTAGATGCAGTATCAGCTCCCGGCTTAGCCCATGCGGGGCCAAACTGGAAACCGGTCAGCTCGGTAAGGTCAAAGGGCGTATCGCCACCCTGGGTGCTGTCTTCCATAAGTAATCCTAGTAAAGAGATTTTTTGTAACTGTCTTTAGACTATCGCGAAAGCCGCGAGAATGCAATCTTTTTTTGCATTTCGCGGCAAAAAATCAAACTTTTTTCGTTAAACTGAGCAAGGACACGGGTTGCTCATGCCATCTTCAGTGAATTCGACGGCAAGCAAGCAAATATCATCGTCCTGTTTGGTCGACTCCGTAAACTGGTACAAACCGGCTAGAGTAATATCAATCATTTCCCGAACATTCTGCGGTGTGTGCTGCTCAAGACGCTGCATAATGCGCTGAATTCCGATTTCTTCACCTTCCGTATTGCGAGCTTCGGTCAGTCCGTCGGTATAAAGCATCAGCTTCATGCCGGGTTCGAGGATGATTTCGCTCTCACGGTACTTAGCTCCGTCTTTCAATCCAAGTGCAGGAGAACGCGGAATCGGGGGCAAAATGGCTCTTCCGTCGTTTGATAGAATAATAGGGGCAGGGTGCCCGGCTCCGGATAGCGTCAATCGGCGTGTATCGAGGTCTAAATAAATATAAAAAGCTGAGGCAAACATCATAATGTCAGCCTGCTGCAAAATGCGAATGAGCATCAAATTAAGAGAAGAGAGCAGCAAACCGGGTGTGTTGGCAAGGGATGAAACCTGTTCCATCAAACCACGCAACACCGAGGCAATTAAAGCAGCGCGCACCCCATGCCCCATCACATCGCATATCAACATGCCAATACCGGAATCGCCAACAGGGAAGGCTGCAAAACAATCTCCGGCAACACCGGCACAGGGAAGGTAAGCATGGTGGAAGTTGGCGCTACGCTGTTTACCGGTGGCAACATCCGTCCAATGTCTGGATTTAATGCGTGAAGGTTGGAGAGCGTGTTGAATCTCGCGCGCAAGGCTTATCTGCTCCTCCAATTCCTGATTACGTTCGCTCAATTCGGTTAAGCGCTCATCAAGCTCTTTAGCTGTTGCCTCATAGCGTCTATTGGTTTCGATGAGCTCTGTAATATCTGATGAAATACCTACGATACCCTTGATATTACCATGTGAATCATACCAAGGGAACTTGGATAATCGGCACCACGAGCTGGTACCGCCTTTCCATGTTTCATGGTAGATTTTATTTGTAATCGGAATCCCCGTACGCATAATCTCTTCCTCTTCCTTACGGGCAACATCTGTCGTGTCATCTTTGAAGAAGTGCGTATCCTTGCAACCAATGAGGTCGGAGGGCGTTGTCACGCGCATCTTACGCGCCGTGGCCTCGTTAGCCATCACAAATCGGGATTCGCGATTCTTGTAATAGATATTGTCCGGCAACATATTGATAAGGTTGCGGAACAAATCGCGATCTTCCATGGCGTGCATATCCGCCATCTTGCGTCGGGTTATATCGACCCATACACCAACCAACTGAGTTTGATTACTTTGCTTATCACGCTCAATCAGACCATTGACGCGAATCCAACGCCAGCCACGAGACCTCAAATTAAGCAGTCGGATTTCAACACGCAAGGGTGCTACAGTGGGGCGCACAAAGTACTTCTGTACTTCATTGATAAAAAATTGCCGGTCTTCTTCATGAATCGTCTCTTCCGGCTGAGTGAAAATATTCGGAGCCCATTCGTTATAGGGGAGCCCCATCATGCGCAGGCATTGCTCCGTATAAAAGATTTCTCCGCTATGAATATTCCAGCAATAAACACCTTCCTCCGCGGCACGCAATGCTTTACGCACCATTTTCCAATTAAAGACATTCGGAACGGTTTTGCCAGCGTCACTGCTGTTTTTTTCTCCACTCATTAAATAGCATTCTACCTTACTTCTTGCATAACACAAGATATTTCTTCACGAAAATCAAAAAAATATGTGGGCAGGGGTATGTTTAGTTTACCGGTATCAGATCTACGCGCGTCTTTTCGGAATAATCGATGGCACCATGTTTCGAGAGATATTCAATCAATGCAGAGGCGCCGTCTGTTTGCAACGAAACGCCCTTATCCCTTGGCATGGGCGAAACTGTAGAGCACAGGTAGGAGTTCAGCACCAACGTATATATCTTCTCCGGATTAATGCGTGTACCGTCTTCTGCATAGGCCTCAATGACGGTTATAGGCGTCCGCTTTTCCGGCCTCTTTACGGCCTTATAGCGCATCTTGCCGCACATGCCGATAATGCTCCATAGCCTCCTGACACGGCACAAACTTCATTCCTTTACAGTTGCTCGGATTCGTATCCGGTAAACCGTTCGCACAAACCTGAACCAGCCCTAATACCCCCCACTTTAATACCTTTGACATCAAAAATGAGATGCAAAAACTCATAAACCTCCCACATTCAACATATAATTTTTGTGTACCCAGTAATGTACCCATGATATATTTTGTCAGTTTAGATGATATTTTTCTGTGCCCAGGTATGCAGAAGTCCCCATTGGCATTACCTGTATTGTCATTTGTGGGGCTACTACACTTTTTACCGAGATACTGCTTGAATTGAATGAAATAACGTGTTATTTTTCTTCTTGGTTGATAGATTTTGATTTTTTGGTACTTTTTACAAACAACCAACCATTAAAAACATGATGAAACATACATTACTTCTTAAATTGATGGGTTTTTCGGAAAAGGAAATAATTTTTTTTCGCGCCGGGTATACGGGTGATACTGCTACTTTGGATAAGCTGAAAGACAGTCCTCACATTAGTAGCTATTGCATGGGTACCGCTGCCGCCGGGAATAAAGAGCCGGTTCTGCAATGCCTTGACAAAGGCGCTAACCCTAACAGGGGTCTTATGGGCGCTGCAATGGGTGGGCATATGGAAATCGTACAGTTAATGCTCGACAAAGGCACTACTGACTACGGCGAGGGGCTTTATGGCGCTGCAATGGGTGGGCATATGGAAATCGTACAGTTGATGCTCTCCAAAGGCGCTAACCTGGATAAGGGGCTTAGGGGCGCTGCAAGAGGTGGGCATATGGATATCGTTCGGTTGCTGCTCTCCAAAGGCGCTAACCCAGATAAGGGGCTTTGTGGCGCTGCTCAGGGTGGGCATATGGAAATCGTACAGTTGATGCTCTCCAAAGGCGCTACTGACTACAACGATGGGCTTTGGGGCGCTGCTCAGGGTGGGCATATGGACATCGTACAGTTGATGCTCTCCAAAGGCGCTAACCCGGATAAGGGGCTTAGGGGCGCTGCTCAGGGTGGACATATGGAAATCGTACAGTTGATGCTCTCCAAAGGCGCTACTGACTACAACGATGGGCTTATGGGCGCTGCTCAGGGTGGGCATATGGAAATCGTACAGTTGATGCTCTCCAAAGGCGCTACAGACTACGACTGGGTGCTTTGGGTCGCTGCTTATGGTGGCCATATGGATATTGTAAAGTTATTGCTCTCCAAAGGCGCTAACCCGGATAAGGGGCTTGATGTCACTGCCCTGGGTGGGCATATGGACATCGTACAGTTGATGCTCTCCAAAGGCGCTACTGCCTACAACGATGGGCTTTGGGGCGCTGCAATGGGTGGCCATATGGATATTGCAAAGTTATTGCTCGAGAAAGGTGCGGACCCGAATGCCGGACTTTGTAGTGCAGTCCAAGGTGGGAATATGGATATGGTTGAACTGTTGTTGGCTCATCCATGTGTTGATGTAAACATGAAAGATGAAGAAGGCTACACTCCCTTGGACTATGCGGAAGAAAACGGCCATACCGAATGCGCCGACCTCCTCCGCGCAGCAGGGGCTGAATTACATAAAGGTGCTACTGCCTACAACGAGGGGCTTTAAGACGCTGCTAAGGGTGGGCATATGGACATCGTACAGTTGATGCTCTCCAAAGGAGCTACTAACCTTGATAAAGCCCTTGATGCAGCCGAGTTCTGCGGCAATACCGAGTGCGCAAAGCTTATCCGCGCGGCAATGAAGAAGTAATGTTTGATGTTGAATACCCTATAAAAAACGCCTCGGTAGACATCAACCTACCGAGGCAATCCGTCTGAACCGACGCAACCTTACATAGTCTTAACCATACCGGACATATAACTGGCCAACTCCTGCTTACGCTCATCAGGAGCAGCAAAGTACATACGCTCCACCTCCTCAGAGCTATGCCCAACACCATCACGCACCACATCCGCAGAGAAATCAGGATTAGAGCGCAGCGTACTCACAACATAGTGCCGCAGAGAGTGAAAGCAGAGCTCATGGCGGTGATGAGCCTTACTGCCCCCCTTAGCAGGCGAATTGATGCGCTTACGCATGCCGCCCCTGTTCAACTCTGCACAAAATGCCGCGCTGACCATGCACAAATGCTTTAATTCAGCCCATTGAGGAAAGAGATACGGACTCCCCACAACACCATCTAAACGCTGCTGCATCTTAATCTCGCGAAGAAGCTGATGAAACTCCGTTGTGATTCCAGGTTGGCACAAAGGAAGGGGAATTGTGCTGCCTTCATGTTATCGCTCAATGCCTCAGCACCGGCATCAAACTCATGATTACCCAACGCAGAAGCGTCAAATTGCTATTGATTCATCAGTTGAATCATAGGCAGCCCCGGCTTGGCTCCATTATCTACGTACGGGTTGCCGGTTCTGTTATCTCCGGCAGACAACAGCAACAGCTGAGAATCGCGCGCTCGCTCTGCTTCCAAACATGTTGCCAGTTGCGGTATCTTGTCTATTTCCGCATGCATGTCGTTAATGCCCAGAATCGTAATCTCCGTGCCGAAGGCGAGGGAAACAAAGCAAAGTATGGAATAAAGAAGAACTCTCATGCCGTGGGGTATCTTAACAGTATCGTGCTTGCTTTGTCAATAAACAAAAGGAGTGAGCCCCGAAGAACTCACTCCCATGTGCAATTTATTGCAATAAATTACTTATCGCTAAGAGAACCGATGCCGGGAAGCACCTTACCCTCAAGCAGCTCAAGAGAAGCGCCACCACCGGTGGAGCAGAAGGAAAGCTTGTCAGCCACCTTGAACTTCTTAGCAGCTGTTACGGAGTCGCCGCCACCTACGATGGAGATGCAGTCGGACTCTGCGAGGCACTCGGCGATAGCCTTGGTGCCCTTGGCGAAGGAATCAAGCTCGAATACACCCAACGGGCCGTTCCAAAGAACAGTCTTAGCGCCACGAATAATGGAGCAGAACTCCTCGATTGCCTTGTCACCGATGTCGATGCCCATGCCGTCAGCGGGAATCTCGCCACCTTCAGCCCAGGGAGCTGTGCAGCAAGTCTCAGCACCTTCCTCAAACTTGTAGGAGTAGCGAGTATCAGCAGGAAGCACGAAACGTACACCCTTAGCCTTAGCGTCGGCAAGAATCTCAAGAGCAAGGTCAAGCTTATCGGCCTCAATCTTGGAGTTGCCTACATTCTTGCCCTGAGCGGCAAGGAAGGTGTTGGCCATAGCGCCACCAATGATGAAGGTCTGGCTCTTCTCCATCAACTTGGAGAGCACCTGAATCTTGTCGGAAACCTTAGCACCACCCATGATAACAACGAAGGGCTGGGCGGGAGTCTCAAGCTTGCCCTCAAGGTACTCAAGCTCGTGCTCGATAAGGAAACCCATAGCGCTCTGCTCAGCGTAGTGAGTTACACCCTCGGTGGAAGCGTGGGCGCGGTGAGCAGAACCGAAGGCATCGTTTACGTAAATCTTAGCGTTGCCAAGGAGGGCCTGAGCGAACTCGGGATCATTCTTCTTCTCCTTCTTGTCGAAGCGAACATTATCCAAGAGAAGCACATCGCCGTCCTGAAGAGCAGCGCGAGCAGCAGTAGCAGCCTCACCAATGGTCTCGGGAACGAATGCTACCGGCTTGCCCAGATGACCGGCAAGGCACTCGGCGGCAGCCTTCAAAGAGAACTCAGCCTGGTAGCCGGTACCCTCGGGGCGACCGAGGTGGGAGCAGAGAACAAGGCGAGCGCCATTCTCAAGCAGGTACTTAATGGTGGGCAGAGCGGCAACGATGCGGGCATCGTTGGTGATAGCACCGTCCTTCATGGGAACATTGAAGTCCACGCGCATGAGGACTTCCTTACCGGCAACATCGAGGTCGCGTACAGTCAGTTTAGCCATATTTGTAATAATGTTATTGATTGGAAAATGTTTCACGCCCGCAGATTAAACCTCAGGCGGGGCTATTTTAACGCTCATTTTATCATTTTTCAAGGCAAAATACATAATAGGACATTAAAAATGGCGCTTAGGTAGCTGATTGCGGATATAAGTTCACCCCATTAGTATGGCATGCTTGACAAAGTGCGCCAATCTGGCATAATGAGAACGTAAAGCAAGCGGAGTGAATATCATGAAAACACTTTCCATACTCAGCTGTCTCGGGCTCCTGTCCATGCCTACCTTTTCCGCTCCGGAGGAAGCATCGGACGAAGTATCGTTGACGCCTCTTTTAATGTATGTAGCCAATAGGGATGGTGCCGATATGGTGGCACCCCGCATTGCTGCACTGATTGCGAATGTACCTCATGAGAAAGTAATTATTGACAACTTCGACCGCCTCTTATTGGAAACAACCGGTTGCTTCGGTTCTGCTGAGCTTAGTAAAGTGCTAGCCCCCTTCATTGTTACTCAGTCGGCGGAGGAAATGCCGGAGATAGCGCAGCACCTGGCCTTGTTGCATGAAATGTGGGCCATGTTTGATGAACTCACTGTGGCCATAGAAAGCGTAGCAAGCCCCGAAACGGCAGCGATAGCAGCCGATAGGCTATCTTCTTTTAAGCCATTCATGATATCATGGTCGCGAGCTGTTTCTCAGGTACCCGAGCCGGAATCAGAAGAAGCTAAAGGCCGGTTGCGTATGAAGTATTTAGTAGAAACGCGCCCCCGCATTGGCAATCTACTCCAAGCATGGGCTAATTTAGCCCTGCGCGACCCGCAGTATTACCAAAGCGCACATCTCGTGGAGGGGTTGCAAGATGTGTGCGATGTGCTGGAAAATATGGATATGGCTGCCGACCCGGATGTTATGCCGGCATTGGCTGCGACAACTCAAAAACTCATCCCCTTGCTCCATCAGTGGATAGGCGTTATCAGCTTAGTGAGAGATAAAGATAGCGCCGATGTCGCCGCAACTCACATTGCCAGACTGCATGCCGACATGGCGTCTGTTATGGAAGAAGCGGTCCTTTCACGCGTGCATGAAAAAGATTTGTTCAATGTATCACCGCGTTTTGAGTTGTTAGCGCACATCTGCGACCGCATCATGCACTATCTGCTCGAGGAAGTGTCACCTCCGTGTTTTGGTTCCGAGAAATTAAAAGCTGCTTTACAGCACGAAGATTAAATGTAGCATATCCGCATGAAAAACACCCTGTTCCTTTCTTGCCTCTTCTCATTAACGCTGACAGCGACAGAAACAACGGCTAATGTTGATTCGCTTCTCCCGGAGCAGTGTTGGATAAGAGAATACATTCTTCCTTTACCCGATTTTCACGAATCCTGGACGCAGGAGGAAAAAGACATACTGAACAACTTCGCCCGTACTGTAGAACAACAGTTTCGTCCCCGATTTCGTTCCTCCGTTTCACCCTCCCAGGCAACTAAACTACCTGCATACACCCGATTCCGAGACAACCTTCACCAAGGTGTAAAAAACGGCTTTTTTGAGCCTAAATTCAGCAATGGTGACAGCTTTTGCCGATGGGCAGCTGAGAAGGGGGATTTTGAGGCACTCAAGCTCTTTGTGCAGAAAGGGGCCGATAGCAATGTGTCATTCTGTGAACATGCGTACCAGTATTCCCTCATCCATTCTCTACTGATTGGCAACTTGAATCAAGCCCCGACTCATTCCGCGGCAGAGCAGCTGGATATGATTCAGTGGTTGGTTGACCATGGATACAAACTTGAACACTATCCGACAGAACTCACATACGCCGTTATTGCTTTATGTTTGTACAGGTCGGAAGATATTGCTCCTATAGTCGAGTGGTATTTCTCTATCAACCCGGAGGTGCCGGAGGAACTGCGCAATGAACTCTATCACGCTGTACTATTAGCACAGGGGTGCCCTACGGTCTTAAAACAACTAGTAGAAGAGGGTAAGATTGCTCTGAATGAGCCCATGGCTGTGAATGACCTCTTACCCTTGCAGACCCTTTTTACTCAATCTGTACCCACCATTCACCTGCCAACGCTCGAATACTTGTTATCAGCCGGTGCCGATCCGAACCTTCATATCGGCTACGAAGAAGACTCGAACGAATCAGATGAATATAGCCCCGAAGGGTACGAAGAAGAGGATAAGCCTAATGAGGCACTCACAGGATTTTCCACACCTATTGAGCTTGCTTTTGATTTATACCTCATCTATGGCAGCCACGAAGCCATAGGGCGCCCCTTGCTGGCAGCCATTGATTTATTACTCTACTACGGAGCTGAATTAGAAATTGAGGAAGACACAGCAGGGGATGAAGAGGAGGATTCGCCCATCTATGCCGAGATACGCAAGCGTTTGCAAATGGACAAAGAGGAATTGATGCAGGATTACCTCAAATTAAAATCCTGATTTACTGTCAATCTTTGATAGCAAGAGGGCCTTCCACAATGGAAGGCCCTCACATTTATTGAGAATTAAAGCGACGCGAATTAATCTTCGTAAACCTCTTTAATACGCTCTATGAGAGCAAATGCATGGCTTACCATAGCACGTGTTTCGTTGAGGAGTGTGAGGTAAAGAATACCATTGCGCATGCTGCTTACGTCGGTATCACCATGCATCAGGTGGCGCGTAATGCAATCACCGAAATCATCGCCCAGCTGGTATTTGTCAGAAAGTTTTGCTTCGACACTGGCAAAATCTTTTGCCTCAAGCATATCTGTCAAATCCGGATAGAAGGTGCCAATCTTTTCTGTCAGGAAGAGCAAATCCTTACCCTGCGATTCATCTAAGCCGGCATGGAAGTTATCGATGTGATTGAAGGCGGCCTTCACCAAGGTGGAAAGACGCTCGGCCGTATTGGCAGAGATCTCAATAATACGGAAAATAAGCTGACCTCGATCAGCCAATTCCTTAGGAATACCGGCAAGTGCAGGCAACACTTCATTCTCGCGCACGACTTCAATATCGCGCTTAATAGAGCGAGCTTTCTTCTTCAGGCGGCTAAGAGCCTCGTAATCTTCCTCAAGAAGAGCCTTTACCATGGCCTTGTTAATGCCAATCATGCGGCTGAGACGGCGAGAGGCGCGGATGGCAAACTCGTGCATAGAAGACTCCTTGCTTACATCCACAATGTTGTAATTCTCCGTCTTATTCTTGTTGAAGAAGGTGGACTTGATAAGGAGGGAAGCGGCAATCACCATCATGACAATGATGCCCCACAAACCACCGTAACCCATGATGAGCGCAACCGTCATAGCAGCCAATGTAGCGGCAATAGCTGTAATCAACCAACCGCCGATAACGGTTAACACACCTGTAATACGGTACACGGCACTGTCGCGCCCCCAAGCTTTATCAGCAAGTGAGCTACCCATGGACACCATGAAAATAACATAGGTGGTAGAAAGCGGAAGGTTCAAATCGGTACCAACAGAAATGAGCAATGCGGCCAACGTCAGGTTCACAGAGGCGCGAATCATATCGTAGTTGGCGCCTGTCTCTTCCTCCGGGGTAAGCGGTGTAAAACGCTTGGAAATGAAATTGGCCACTTTCTTGGGGGTAATACGCTCCACAAAGCGAGCCGTCAGAATCGTGTAACGCACGAGCATACGGGCGGGCTTACTGGAGCCGAAACGCTCCTTACCGGTGTTGGAAGAGGAGAGCTTCAACTCTGTCTCCGTTACCTTGCGTGCCTTCTTAGAAAGGAAGAGAGCGGCAACCATGATAAGACCGGAACCAAGCAGATATGTTAAGCTGGCAGCCGCGCCGTCACCGGCAAGGATTTGCCCCATGTTCGTAGTTTCCGTTACACCGGGGGTAAACAAAGCATCCTTAGAGGCCATGAATACGCCAATGAAGTTCACCATGTCGTTACCGGCAAAAGCAAGAGCCAAGGAACCGGTACCGGCAAGCACGGCAATACGCAAGGTGTTGACTCGGCAAATATATTGAAGGAAGGCAGAAATCACCGTCCAGAACAGAGCCAGGCAACCCACAATAGCCCAAATGTTGTATTGGGAGGTAAGTGCATTGATATCCTCCTTAAATACACTGCCTTTCAGCCCCTTGAAGATAATGAAATAGCTGATTGCTGTGAAAGCCAATGCGCACCACAGCGGACCGATAAAGCGATAGGCTTTACCGAAACGGAAGCTGAAGATAAGGCGGGAAATCCACATGACAACGGTACCCACAACAAAGGCTATAGCTACCGAGGCAAAGATTGCCAAAATCATTTCAAGGCATTTTTGCTCGTTAATGTAATCGAGCAGGGGGCAGGTGAGGAAGGAGCCGCTGCTGAAGATAGCCATACCAATGGCGGCACCCAGCAAGGAGAACACCAATGCCACCGTGGTGGAGGTTGGCAAGCCTAATGAGTTAAATGTATCCAGCAAAATAATGTTAGCCACCATCACAGCCAAGTAGAGGAGCATGACCTGATGGAAGTTGAACATGGCAGGCTCAATGACACCGTTTCGAGCCACGGCCATCATGCCGCTCGAGAAGCAGGCACCAAGCAATACACCGACAGCAGCAACACATACCGCTTGGTTGTATGTACCGGAGCGAGAGCCTATCGAAGAGTTCAAGAAATTACAGGCGTCATTACTAACGCCAACAATCAGTCCGAAGACCGATAGTACAGCAATAAGACAGAAAATTATGTAATATATTTCCATGGTTTGAGAAGGTTCTACCATGATTGCGCGGAAATGACAAGAAAAAACGCGAATCTCTGCTCGTTTTTGTTGGGAACCATATCTACACGTTTTAATTTTCAGCAGAGAACACAGCATAGAAGCTTGACACCTCTGCTGCTATGGATATAATACCTTTTCAACCTTAACAGATTGACCGTTTTTATACATGAATAATCCCCAGGCCAAATCTACAAAAGTATCTGCCGGCAAGTTACTGGCCCGCTTTTTCCTTTTATTTGTATGCACCTCCATGTTAACATCTTGTGGCATGGTGGGTTCTCTATTCAATTACCTTATCAGCTTGCCGTTTAAGCTGATAAATGCTGTGTGCCCCTAATTTACACCGTCGTCTTGCCATGATGAAACAATGTTCAGCGGCCTTGTTGCTTACAGTAGCAAGCATCTTCTTTTCCTCTTGCCAGCGCCCGTACTACGGTTCCGGCAATGTGGGGGTAAAAGACCATTCCGATGCCGTTGTGCACATTAATCAGGTAGACCCCGAATACAGACGCTATTTCGCGGACCAGCACGATTCTAACTTTTCTCTGCAAGACCAACGAAAGGCGTTTTTTGAAGCCATGAAGACTTCAAACACGCCCGTGCAGCAGGATGCCCGACACGTAAGCGCCAACAGCAAGCCGAAGAAATCTTCTGCTAAAAAGACAACGTCTCGCAAGAAAGTCGTTAAGCGCAAGACGTCTTCCAAAACTAAAAAGACTACCAGCAAGAAGTCAACAAGTAAGAAGACATCAAGCAAGAAGTCTACAAAGAAATCTAAAACAGGCAAGAAACGCTGACACTTATGAGCGACAAAGAATTACCGCTTCTCCCCAATGATGATTCTTCGAGCAAAGGAGAGCTGCAGCTGCCGAAGGAGCGTTGTGTAGGCAACATGCGCTTTGCAGCCTTGGATTACCAAGACGAGAACACCGAGAAGAAAACGCAAGTAGGTGGTGGCACAGCATCGGCAACAAAGCCGATGCCGGATGTATCTTCTGATAAAGAGGAACGCCGTACCACAACGGATTTGCAAACGCCTAACACCTTATCATGGGTGCTGGGTATTATGTCTTTGCTCCTGTTCCTGGTTGCTTCCGGTTTGTTGTTGGCCAACTATTGGCATGAGTTGCCGATGATGGTGCGTGTGATTTCTCTGGTAGTTGTTCCCGCCCTGTTGTGGTTGTTCTATATCATTGGCTACCATAAGGGGTATCGCTCCACGGAGTTAGCTGCTCTGTTCAGTGTTATTTCATGGTTAGATGCTGTTATCATTTACCAATTGTGCATCCAGCAATTGCCTTGGTGGATAACTTCCAGCATTCTTACGCTCGGGTTATTGCTGATTCCGTTGATTAAGCCGTGGAAGAGCGCGGTGAGTGCACTCTTTATAGCCGGCTTTGTACAATTTGTGATGATGGGCTTGGCCATGCAGCAGGCTGTAACATACGGCGAGTGGGTTGTCATTGCCACATCCGCCTTGGCCACCCTGATGTTGTGGAGCCATATCGGTGTATGGTGCTCCTTGACACACAGACGCCAATATCGTCCGTACTCCATCTTATCTCCTGTTGCTCAATGCCTCTTCCTGATTGCGTTGGTGGGTATGTTGGTTTACCCGCAGCACATTCTTCCTGCCGGCTTGCTGCTGGAAGCCTCCACTTGGGTGGACTGGGTGACAGTGTTGTCCATTTGGGTAGTGGTTATGCTGCCGTGCCTGCCCATGCAGCGACATTTTGCAGAGATTTGCAATCATCCCAATATCAGTAACTCATTCCTATTGTACTGGGCAACCTCCATTATTACCGTACCTTTGGGCCTTCTGCTGGTAGCCAATGTGAACACGCTTGTAGTGCTTCCCCTTGTGTTGCTTAATATGATTAGTATTTCATATTACGGAACTGAGTATAGTGTTACACGATTCGTCATTCTGGGCTGTATCGGTATTTTCCTCTCCTTGGTGTCCATTCCCATTCATTTGCAGACTGGTTTGCTGGTAAGTGCCGGTATCTTCATGGGATTCTCCCTGGTGTTCTATATCACAATGGCATGCCTGAACGCACGCACGCGGGCTCGCATCTCCCGACGCCGAGAGGAGGCCGCCATCATGCGCGAAGTGGAACAGGCGCGTAAGAACATGAAGGAGTACCACGAGAAAGAGCGTTTCTCCATCGACCTCCCGAACAAAGACTAAGCTCTTACGACCAAGTCGTCATTTCCTTGAACTCAGCTAATCGCTGAGCAAGGTCGCTTCTCTTAAGAGAGAACAGAGAGACGGTGCCAAACTTTTCGCAGGTGGCTGCGGCAACAACGGTTGCCACGGCCATTCCGCTCTTCATATCCTCCCATGTAGGTTCGCCCTTGCCGATGCAATGTGTTAAATACCCGGCCAATGCACCCATGTAGGAATCACCAGCGCCTGTGGGGTCTGCCGGGCGAATAAGCGGCCATGCCGGGCAACGGAACAGGCGAACACTGCCGCCATCCGTTTTATGGAAAAGGGTGGAACCGGCGCTGCCATGTTTAACGATTGCATAGCGCGGACCGGCCTCAAGCAATCGGTAACCGGCTTCTATACTATCATCTGTACCGGCAAACTCACGCGCTTCTTCATCGTTCATAAGCGCCACGTCTACGCATTGAAGTAGTTTGTGCGTGTATTCGCGCTCACGAATAATCCACGACTTCATAAAGTCAGCCATCTTAAAGCGAGCAGCCTCGCATTGCTCCAGCATGCGGAATTGAAGTGGGGGCGTTACATTTGTAGCAACAGCAATGGCACATTGGCGTTGCTCCGGAGACAGCTGCATCTGCCAGTGCTCTTGTACACCCTCGACCGTGCGAACCGTCGTTCGGTTGTTCATGTCGGTCTCATATTGACCGGTCCAGGCAAATGTTTCGCCTTCCTCCTGAGCAACGTGACGCATGCTGACGCCGCGAGCCTCCATGGCAAGGTTGTACTCCTGCGGGAAATCGGAACCGACCACACCCACCAAATCCATGTCGTCGGTTAACAAACGAGCAGCCAGTGCAGCATAAATACCGCTACCTCCCAGCACGGAGTTAGCTCTACCCGCCGGGGTAATCAATGTATCAATGGCAATGGTGCCGTAGATGAGCGCAGTGTTATTCATGGTCTGCTCCTTTCAGCATGTTCAGCAAGGTTTCTTCATCAATAATGGGTATGCCCAAGGTTACAGCTTTATCTCGCTTAGAACCGCCGCCTTCGCCTGCCACTAGATAATTCGTTTTCTTGGTAACTGAGCCCGTTGCTTTACCTCCGGCATCAGCAATCATACGCTCGTATTCGGGGCGAGGTCTGCTAAGAGAGCCGGTGAGAACAAATGTTAATCCGGCCAAGGGGCCATTATCGGCTTCTAAAGATTCCTGATAGCGGGGGGAAACAGGGTTAATACCTCGAGCCTGAAGCTTTTGCATAACCAATTGCCCGGTATCAGAAGCGAACCAATCCACCAGCTTGCGAGTAGATACAGCGCCCAGCGGATTGGTGAACTTCAATTTATATTTACCATCCGCTTCAATTTTGAGATAAGCCCGCTGCACATAAACGGAGGCAACAGTGTCTGTCCGCTCTTTAACCTCTGCTCTGGCTGTATCAAGTACAGCTGCATCGGCGCCTTTATTTGCTCTGGCTTTCGGATTCAGACCGTTATAGCGTTCGGTCAGCGTTTCAAGCTCTAGTAATGCACGCAGAAAATCTGATTGACAAAGAGATGTCAAGTCGCGGTGATAAATGCTCACTAAGCGAGAGGTAGCCACGCCGATTGTCGGTATACCAAAAGCCGTAAGCCAACGTTCTAGCGGCAACTCACGTGCTTTATCAAGTGCTTCCAATGCTTTTGCTGCATTCTTTTCACCAAAACGGCGAGGTTCTTCATCTGTACCGAGATTGAGAGCCCCCAATTGCTCTACGGTAAGAGAGAACAAATCTAAGGGGGTAGTGATATAGCCATGGCGAACCAGAGCCTCAGCCACAGTGCCGCCGAGGCTCTCAACATCAAGAGCTTCGCGTTTGCAGAAGTAGGTGGTGCGCATAGCTGCTTGAGCCGCGCATGTGAAGTTAGTGCAACGCCAAGCGACTTGGCCCTCTTCCTGTGAGATGGGCTCACCGCAGCAGGGGCATACACCGTTAACAGCCTCATACAGACTGTAGGGCATTGCCTCTGCGGGGCGCTTATCTTTATTGACATGCACAATGGCCGGAATAATCTCGCCGGACTTTTCCACCAATACCGTATCGCCTATGCGAATGTCCTTGCGCGCGATTTCATCTTGGTTATGAAGCGTTGCGCGTGATACTGTGGTACCGGAGAGATGCACAGGCTCCAGCTCAGCGACCGGAGTCAGCACACCGGTACGGCCTACTTGAATCGTAATAGCGCGCAATATGGTTTCCTTTTGCTCCGGAAGATATTTGAAAGCAGCAGCCCAGCGCGGAGCTCGCGCAGTGGAGCCAAGCTGCTCTCGCTGAGCTAAATCAGCAAGTTTTATGACGGCTCCATCGGTGCCGTATCCCAAGTCATAGCGCAAATTATCAATATCTTTTACAGCTTTACGAACAGCATCTACACCTTCTGCGTAGACAATGGGCGCATTACAGGGGAGGCCCATATCGCTCAGCAGTTGAATAAAATCAGATGCTTGGTGCAGGGGGGTGCCATCGTATTCGCCCAAGCCATGAGCCAAGAAGGCAAGGGGACGGGCGGCTACCTCCTGAATATCCAGCAATTTAATCGTGCCGGCAGTGGCATTGCGCGGATTTGCCAAGGCCGGTAAGCCTTCTGCATCGCGTTGCTCATTTAAGCGATTAAACTCGGCAAAGGGCATGTAAACCTCGCCACGCACTTCCAGCAGAGACGGGGCACCTGCCGGCAAAGTGCGCGGAATACTCTTAATCGTGAGTATATTGGCTGTAATATCGTCACCTGTCTGTCCGTCACCGCGAGTGGCGGCATATTCGAGTTTTCCGTTGCGATACATGAGCGTGACGGCGCAGCCGTCAATTTTCGGCTCAATAATTACCTTCGGGGCATCCTCTCCGAGGTTGCGGCTGAGACGTTGATAAAAATCTATCAACTCTGCATCCGTTTCACCTTCGCCGGGCTTATGCTCAAAAATATCATCGATACTCTGCATGGGGCGAGGGTGGGTAATTTTGCGAAAGCCCTCCGTTAAGTCGTTGCCTACCTTCTGTGTGGGGGAATCGGGGGTAATAAAGTCGGGGTGCTCCGCCTCCAGTTGCTCTAATTCGCGATACAGGGCGTCGTATTCTGCATCTGAAATTTCCGGCTCAGCCTGAGCATAATACAGCTGATTGTTATGTTTGATGATACGGCACAGTTCATCATAGCGCTCGCGAGCGGTGGGTTGTTGCTGCATGGCAGCAAAATCAAAGAGATCCATAAGCCAAGAGTGTGGTTTTGCCCCCGGATACAGGGTGTTCAAATTGTGTAAGTTTGTTGTTGGTGAGGCGTTGCAGCAAAGCAATGGCATCGTCCCACCCTCGTGATAAATGCTCAGGGTAATGAGCATCGGCATTAATCAATATCGGAATGCGGCGCCGGAGCAGCTCAGTAAGTATCGCCTCAGACGGGTATTGCTCGAGGCATTTCTTATGCCAGCCGGCTGTATTAATTTCAACAGCCATACCGGAGCCTTCCAGGGCATCAAGCGTCGGTCGGTAATAGGTAGCCAAATCGCCCTGAGGAGAACGTCCCCATATCTTAACCAAATCGATATGCCCCACAACATCGAAGAGCCCGCTTTCTACCAGGCCTTGCATGCTTGCCCAGTATTGTTTCCAATCTTCTTCTACGCTACCGGTAATAGATGAATCTGCGTAGATAGAATTATCTACTGCTTTCTCGTTAGGTAAATAGTGAACAGAGCCTATGAGGTAATCCCATTCGTGTTCTTGTCTCAAACGCTGAATCCAAGGCTCTATCCCCAGCAACCAATCGCATTCCAATGCGGATAAAACACGCAGCGGAGTATGAGCTGCTGCCTTTTTTGCCCTCATTATCCACTCCTTATACAAAGGCAACTCGGCATAGAGCATGCGCCAGTCGTCAAAAGGCTCCAGCTCCGGAGGCATAGGTGCGTGGTCTGCTATGCCGTAGCTATGCAAGCCTAATTGAATTGCTTGTGCCACAAAGGCCTCCGGCTCCCCTTCAGCATGTTTGCAAAGTGGGGTGTGCGTGTGGTAATCGGATCTCAACATGGCTTGCCGTTAGGGTATAAGGTTGAGGTATTCTTCCAGCAACAGAGGCAAATCCGGGTCGCCGTAAAAAAATGCTTCTTTCAGTCGCTCATATTCGCTGATAATTTCTGCCTTGAGTTGCGGTAATTTGTCTGCCGACACCGGGTACGGGCTATTTTGAGGCTCTACATTTTGGAGTACAGACAATTCCTCAGCCCGACTGCGATGCAGAATCAACGAATCGCGAACCGTCAACGCCGCTTCTTTTGCTGTACTGGCATCATTGGTTTTGCGCAACACATAAACAGCATTACTAAGCGCCTCCTGAATATCACGGTAAAGAGCATCGTAAGGGCTCAATTCCTGCTCCTGCTCAAGGGAGCCTTCGTCCTCCGGATTGTAACTGTTGAGTTGAGCCATGAGCGTGTCAGAACCATAGGCATTCTTTTCCTTCAGCTGCTGCAATACAGGCATGTAGGATTGAGTGATATGGGTAAGCGACATCATGCGCGCGGTGATAATGACCGTTGTCTCAGCATCAAAGGGCAATTGCTCCAGTGCTGCAAGCAAGGCTTTCATTTCTTTCAGATCCTCAGCTAAGGGAGCAGCTGCTTTATCTGCAGAGTCTTTATCCGTTACAGAATGCAGAATAGCATCGATGGAGCGAGCATTGTCCATCAATTGGCGGCAGAGCGTTTCTGCTTCATCTGTTGCAGCTTGAGATACCTCTACCATATCCCGAGCCTCGAGAGACAAGGGAAGAAGTAACAGGGATATGGTAAGGAGAGAGAATCTCATGCGTGTGTGAGAAAAAAGACTGTATTACGACGTCTCTGTGCGTGACTGAAAACGCTCGCGGACGTCCGTTAAGAATCCTTCGGCAACGAGCAACTGAGCATCGCGGCGTGAGATGCCACGGGAGCAGAGGTAGAACAATTGCTCTTCGTCCATGGGTGCGCTGGCGCTGCCATGTGAGCATTTGACCTTATCTGCCAAAATCTCCAAGCCGGGAAGGGAATGGATGGTGGCATTCTCACTCAGCAACATATTGCGGTTGGACTGGTAAGCATCTGTATGGTGTGCACCCTCTGCCACGTAGATATTACCGGCAAAAATGGCCGTTGCGTGGTCGTCTACTACGTTTTTATACAGCAAATCACTGCCGGCTCCGCCTACATGGTGAATCTGGCGCGTATGCTGGTCCAAGAAAGCATTGCCGGACAACTTATTGGCGGAGTAGAGTTTTATCTCTGTACCTTCCTCGGCGGAGTATATCTCTGCAACCGTTTCTTCGCGCACCCACGAGTGGCCGGTGTAGCCGGTGAGGTGACGCACTTTACCCCCCAGATTCTGAATATTGGTGATATTAAAAGCACGCGTCTGTTCAGCGCCGGCTTCCTGCAACTCTACGGCAATGTCTGCACCTTGTGCTACATGAATGTTTCTTGTGCAGAAAATGGTAGCACCATGATGGCAGATATGCTTTTCAATAATGGTAGCCTTGGCACCGGCGCCGGCCATGATAAAGGTGCAGGGCGTATACAAGCCTTCGGATACCTCGTAGGTGATGGTGATGGGGGTATCAATGACAGTATCCGGCTCCAGCATGATACAGCAACCACAGCCAAAACGCTTGATGTGCATACCCAAAAGAGCATCTGAGCCGATTGTGGGCATTAGCATGAGGGTTTCTTTCAAATCTGCATCCTCAGCACTAATGCGCTCTGCACTTACATTTTGCGGAGCAGATATGGAAACGGAGCCGTTGTTTGTAGTATTTGCAGCAAATTGCTCGGCTAATGCCCCGGCATACTTCTTAGGCTGCCCGAATCGCCAGTCTTCATTATATCGATTCGGTAAAACGGCTGAGTCAAAACGCTGCTGCATCTCCTGAAGAGCCTGTTTGAGCTTAGCTTCTGCCTCTGCTAAGGCAAATGCTTCTTCTATGCTGAGATTTTGCGGAAAGTTCATAAATGAAGCTGGGTGAATGTTAGCCGATAGAATCTTCCATTTCCAAATCAATGAGACGGCGAAGCTCAACAGAGTATTCCATCGGGAACTCCTTCACCAAATCATTAATGAAACCGTTTACTGCCAAGCTCATAGCTTGGGCTCTGGTTAAGCCGCGCTGCTGCATGTAGAAGAGCATTTCCTCATCCACCTGAGAGACGGATGCCTCATGCTGAACAGCAGAAGCGTTACCATGCACGCTGATAGCCGGGTAGGTATCTGTGCGGCTGTTGGCGTTAATCAACAGGGCGTCACACTCGGTATTATTTTTGCAGCCCGGCATGCCTTTAAGCACGTTTACCTCACCGCGATAGCTGGCTCGCCCCTTACCGATAGAGATAGACTTGGCCACAATGTTGGAGGTTGTTTCCGGCGCAGCATGAATCATGCGGGCACCGGTATCTTGCAGCTGTCCATCGTGTGCCAGAGAAATACTGACCACCTCGCCACGTGCGCGGCGTCCCTTAAGCACAACAGCAGGGTATTTCATGGTGAGCCCGGAACCGATGTTGCAGTCAATCCAGCGGATTTCCGCATCTTCCATGGCCAAACCACGCTGAATAACGAGATTGTACACATTGGTGGCCCAGTTTTGAACCGTCACATACTGGATTTTGGCACCTTTTAAGGCAACAAGCTCTACAACGCCGGAGTGCAGGGTGGCCGTATCATATTTGGGTGCCGTGCAGCCCTCCATATACATCAGCTCTGCGCCCTCATCGGCAATAATCAAGGTGCGCTCAAACTGTCCCATACTCTCGGAGTTAATGCGGAAATAAGCCTGCAACGGCTGCGTGAGCTTAACCCCTTTGGGCACGTAGATGAACGAGCCGCCGGAGAATGCCGCATGGTTGAGCGCGGAGAACTTATTATCGTTGACCGGAATAACCTTGCCGAACCAGGGACGGAAGATATGCTCATACTCGCGCAAACCCTCCGTAGAGTTCACAAAGATGACACCTTGCTTGCTCAGCTCCTCACGCATGCTGTTGTATGCAGTTTCAGAGTCGTACTGGGCATCCACGCCGGCAAGGAAGGCACGCTCCTGCTCAGGCACGCCCAAGCGCTCGAAGGTACGCTTCACATCGTCAGGCACATCCTCCCAACTCTTATAGGGCGCAGTACCGTGCGCGAGGTAGTAGCGAATTTTATCAAAATCCAAGTCTTTGATTCCCTCCGGCGCCCAGTGGGTAGGCATCGGCATTTCATGGAAGCGTTTGAGTGCATCCTTGCGAAATTGGCGCACCCAATCAGGCTCGCCCTTCGCATCACAGATGTAATCAATGGTTGCTTCTGTGAGACCAAAACCGGCATCAAAGCGATGATTTTCAGGGAAGGAAAATTCACCGCGTGTGTCTATCTGGAAGGTTGATTCATCCATCACTCTTCGGATTTGAGGAAGTCAAAACCACTTTGTTCAATCTGCTCCACGAGCTCGTACCCGGCCGTGCGCACGATGCGGCCTTTATAGAGCACGTGCACAACATCCGGTTTTATGTAATCGAGCAGTCTTTTGTAGTGGGTGATAATCATGAAGCTACGGAAGGGGGCACGCATGGCATTAACGCCATCGGAAACGATGCGCAGCGCATCCACATCCAAACCGCTATCCGTCTCATCGAGAATAGCGTAGGTAGGCTCAAGCATCATCATTTGCAGCACATCGTTGCGCTTTTTCTCGCCACCGGAAAAGCCCTCGTTTACGGCACGCGCCGTGAACTTGGTATCCATGCCCAAACCGCTCATGGTAGAGCGAAGCTTCTTATAGAAAGAAACAGCATCCAGCTCTTCTCCCTTAGGCAAACGAGCTTGCAGTGCAGCACGAAGGAAATTAGCATTGGAGACACCGGGCACCTCAACAGGGTACTGGAATGCAAGGAAGAGACCGGCGCGGCTGCGCTCGTCAACACTCATGGCAAACAAATCCTGCCCGTCCAATTCCGCCGAGCCGGAGATTACTTCATAATCCGGGTGACCGCAAAGAACTTTGGAAAGCGTACTTTTGCCGGAACCGTTAGGCCCCATGATGGCGTGCACCTCGCCCTTGGGAATTTCTAAACTAATACCGTTGAGAATCTGCGCTCCCCCCTTAACTCGTGCATGCAAATCTCGAATAATCAGGCTCATAATGTGTGTTGAGAAAAATATTTATCAGGAATGGCGCCATGAAGATATGCCTCCATAGCATCAATTGTTACGCCCTCAGGCAAATCAAAAACATCGGCAGGTGTCAGGCCTTCTTTCAGCTGAACATCAATCACGCGCTGCGTTTTATCATCCATCAAGTGAATATGCGGAACAACATTCGGACAATAGCGACTGGGGCCGTTATCCGGGTGCAGGTGATTCACTAATTTGGCATCCACCAAGGCATCCAGACTGTTATAGATGGTAGCTAAAGAGATTCCGGGCATCATAGAACGTGCACGCTCATATATTTGTGCAGCGGTCGGATGGTCGTCTGATGCCAGCAAAATATCAATCACAATGCGCCGCTGGCGAGTCATGCGCAGTCTGGAACAGCGCAACATGAACGATTGCGGAACATTGCGTTTACAACTATGGGCTGAATCTGTAGTTTTTTGCATACCGGTTCGATAGGAGCTTGCCGGACTCCTGTAGCCACATTATAACGGTTCAAATTATAATTAGCAAGAATAATTCCTGTCTGAATGGGATATCTTCCTGTCAGCAGAGCACATTTTTCCCTTGCAGAGGGAGGGGTAACGTGCTAGAATCAGAATGCGCCCGGCGCACAAATGATTTCCAAGCCATGTCAGTTTGCTCATATAAGGAGATAGAGGGCGGCGTAACAGCCGCAAAAGGTTTTGTTGCCAATGCTCTTGCTTGTGGTATTAAGAAGCCCACAGCCACTCGTTTGGATCTTGCATTGGTCTATTCTACAGAGCCGACAACATCTGCCGGCACTTTCACCACGAACCGCGTCTGCGCTGCTTGCGTGCGCGTAAGTAAGAATCACCTGAAGAAGGGTAATGTGCGTGCCATTATTGCCAATAGCGGCAATGCCAATGCCTGTACCGGTGTAGATGGTGTGATGGTTGCCCGCAAGGAATGCAGCATTGTTGCCAAAGAATTAGGCCTTAAGCAGTCCGAAGTGGCTGTATGCTCTACCGGTGTTATCGGTTTGCCCATGCCCATGGTTCGTATTGAACCCCGCATTCCGGAGTTGTGCCGAAATCTCTCCGCAGAGAAGGGGCACGATGTTGCATCTGCTATCATTACCAGCGACACCAGAGAAAAGGAGGTTGCAGTAGAAGTTACTATTGGCGATAAAAAGGTGCGCATTGGTTCCTGCTGCAAGGGCGCAGGTATGATTTCCCCGTGCATGGCCACCATGATTTGCCTTGTATGCACAGATGCTGCTGTTAGCCGCGAAGATTTAGACAAGATTGTAAGCGAAGGTGTTTCTCAATCCTTCAACCGTATTACGATTGACGGCGATATGAGCACGAACGACACTTGCCTGGTTTTGGCAAACGGTGCTTCCGGCGTCACCTTGGCCCCCGGTGCAGAAGGATGGGATACATTCGTGCAGGCTCTTCATCATGTTCTGATGGAGCAGGCTCGCCGCATTGTACAGGACGGCGAACGTGTAACGAAGTTTGTAACGGTGCAAGTTGAAGGCGCTCCTTCCGCTGCTGAAGCCAAGCGCGTTGCTGAAGGTGTAGCCAAATCCGCCCTTGTAAAGAGCTCTTGGAATGGTGGCGATCCGAACTGGGGCCGCATCATTCACGCTGTAGGTTATAGCGGCACGCGCGTGCGCGAGGAGAAGATTGACATTGATATTGCCGGGCTTCCGGCCTGCCGCGGTGGCGTGCAAACCGATACCCCGAGTGATGATTTGCGCGAACGCGTGCAAGCTCGCGAGTTCACCGTGCGCATTAACCTCAACCTTGGTAAGGAAGAATACGTCGTATATACAACGGACCTTTCTCCGGAGTACGTTGACTTCAACCGCTCTGAGTACGCTTACTGGAACCAAGCGAAACAAGACGGGTTAACCAAGTAATTTCTATCGGAGACAAGATAATTCGTGTGAGATTTATCTTGTCTCCATCTGCTTTTTGTGCTATATATCCAAGCATAGTATGTCCAGAACCGCGATTATCAGCGATATCCATTCCAATTATCACGCACTTTATGCAGTGATGACCGATGCTTTTGACCAAGAGAATTGCACCGAGGTTGCGTGTTTGGGCGATATTGTCGGCTACAATGCTTTCCCCGGCACCTGCTTGGATTATATACGCCAGCTCAATTGCCCGGTAGTGAAAGGCAATCACGATGCGGAGGTTGTTTATCCTGTGTACGAGAAGATGAACGACCTTGCCCGAGAAGCCATGGAATGGACGGTTCGACAACTCACGGACGAGCAATTACAATGGCTTGCCCGTTTGCAGTACCAGCGCATGGTGCGTCCGCAGGGCACTCGCGCCGCCTCATTCACCATTGTGCATTCCACCTTAGATCAACCCAAGGCATGGAATTACATTATTAATTCCAACGATGCGGCGGGCAATTTTAACAAACAATTTTCTCAACTTTGTTTTCATGGCCATACCCACGTGCCTAAGATTTATGCGTGGGATGGAAGGCATGCAGAGGAGGACTACGATTTCAAGCATCGTTTGGTCATGAACGGATATGCCGAGCTGTGTCCGGCAGAGGGGCACAAGTACTTCGTTAACGTAGGTTCTGTAGGCCAGCCGCGCGATAATGACCCGCGTGCATGCTATGCTATTTTCGATTCTGATACCAACGTGGTCATTATGAAGCGCGTGCCGTATGATATTGCAGGTGCGCAGAATGCCATTATTGAAGCAGGATTACCGGCGTATCTTGCCGAACGCTTAGCTGTAGGTTGCTAATTTTTTATAAGGAGAGCAGGGGGTGAAAGATATATTAAAGAGAGCATTGCCGGTAATTATCTGGCTTGTATTAGGTACACTGTTGGCTTGGTATTTGGTACCGTCCGAACTGGAGCAAATGAAATGGGAAGTTCCCGGCATGCCGGAAAGCTACCCGATAGAGCAGAAATGCCGTCCTTTGTTCTTGCTGATTCTGTGCTACCTCCCATTCATAGGCACCCTCATTTATGCCTTTATGGGCACCATTGACCGCTACATGTCTCGTAACTTCATCAGTTACTTCCTGATGTGTACGCTCATTTTGCTGCTCATTTACATTCTGGCAGACTTTACGGATAACATGGAGCGTTTCCGCTCCCGATTTGATGAACCGGTAGTGCAAGCCTTGAAGTTCTACGGCTCGCAGATGCCGATGTTCCTTTATCAGATTCTGCCTTATACCTTGATGATGGGCACTATGTGGTGCTTAAGCAAATTATCCGGCACATGCGAGATTACCGGCATGATGCAATCGGGCCGCTCATTGCTGAGCCTGTGCAGACCCATTTTCATCTTTGGCTCATTGATTTCCATTGCCTACGGAATTTTCGGTTTCCATTGGGCTCCCAGTGGTATGCTGTATCGCCAGATTCAGTTGAAACAGTCTCGCAATGAGGACGGTTCTGCTGCAGCCATTGTATACCGTAGTGAATCAACGGCCAGACACTGGATTGTGAAACATCCGTCTACAGTAGATAACCCGGGCGAGCCGATGCGAGACGTTGTTATCAAACAGTTTGACCTCGAAAACCGAGGCAAACAGTTATTCCAGTACTTCGCTGAGCGTGCAGAATGGAACAAGCAAGACTCCACGTGGATGCTGTACGATGTTTATGTGCATGAAAACGCTGAGCCGAATGTGCGCCCGGCAGACGGTGTGCACCACGATGAATTGCTGTGCCAATTCGACGAAAAGCCATACCAAATCATTAGTCCCGGCCCGGGTGGTCGTATTGATGCCATGGGCACCGCCACGCTGTATGATTACATTAAATCCGGCGCAGGTTCTAAAGAAGACCGCTATAAGCGCCGTACAGAATGGCATGTGCGCATAGCACGCATCTTTACCTGTATGGTACTGGTGTTACTAGCTATTCCCAGTTCTGTAACATTCCAACGTCGCGGCACCATGAAGGGTATCGGTATCGCTATTATTTTGGCAGCGCTTATGTTGTTCCTGTATCGCGTATTCCCGGCATTGGGTGAGTCCGGTATTATCCAAGCCTGGATTAGTGCATGGATTCCCAATGTGCTGTACACTATTATCGCGATTTACATTTTCCGCAAGAATCTTGCGCACCGTTCTTTCCGCGAATGGCTTACAGCTCGTAAGAAAGGTGAATTATGATACAGCTACCGCCTCAGGGCATCATCTTCGACTTTGATGGTGTGTTAGTTGATACGGAATGGGCTATTTATCGCTCGTGGGTGCATTTGTATGCTCGTGAGGGTCAGGAAATCAGCATCAAAACGTATTCTCCTTGCTTAGGCGCCGGTTATTCTCATTGGGACCCAGCCGCGCATTTAGAAAAGCTCACCGGCAAAACATACGATTGGGAAAAAGAGACGCCCATGCGTCAAGCTATGCTGGAGGCTGAGTTGGAAACAATGGGACTCATGCCCGGAGCCGCGGAACTTATGCAGTGGTGTGCAGAACATGGTGTTCCCATGACGGTAGCGTCATCGTCCTCTCGCCGCTGGGTGGCCGGGTGGCTCAACAAGCTTGGCATCTATAATCAATTTGCCGGTGTGTTCACACGCACCGACGGATATCCCGTAAAACCGGATCCGGCATTGTTTTTGGCCGCGCGAGAATGCATGAATGTTCCGGCTGAACATTGCATCATCATTGAAGATTCGGAAAACGGTACCATTTCTGCGCAGCGTGCACAAATTCCGTGCGTGGCCATTCCCAACAGAATGACTCAGTATTCTGACTTTTCCAGAGCTCAGCTTGTTCTGAATTCCTTGCAGGAACTTCTGAACCGTTTTTCCGCTTAAGCAGGGGGGATAGATATTTTCAGGGGGAGTGCCCGTCATTTTGGCATAAGTTACTACTTCGCATAATATATGTAATGCAAAATAGATTTTGTATTTTAGTCTACTCGCCGTCAATCCGATACTTTCAGCTTGAAAAGCTATATAAAGATGGTAGAATCATCAGAGCGTATGAGCATGGTAGTAGCAGAACATTTACACAAAACGTTCGGACGTTTCACAGCGGTAAAGGACGCAAGTTTTACAATCGAAAAAGGAGAAATTGTTGGTTTTCTCGGGCCCAATGGTGCCGGCAAGACAACAACAATGAAAATGTTGACGGGATATCTTCCACCCACCGCAGGCACAGCCAGTATTGCGGGATGGGACATACTGGATAACCCGGTAGAATCGCGTCGCCATTTGGGCTACATGCCTGAAAACGTGCCCTTGTACGACGATATGCGCGTAACGGACTACCTGATTTACCGTGCACGACTTAAAGGCCTCCGAGGCAGCGACATCCGTCAACGTGTAGGCTATGTCCTTGATACTTGTGGTTTGGACCCGAAGCGCAAGAACCTTATTAGCACGCTCTCTAAAGGCTATCGCCAGCGTGTAGGATTGGCAGACGCCCTGCTCTCCAAGCCTGATTTGCTCATCTTAGACGAACCCACCAACGGATTGGACCCCAATCAGATACGACAGATTCGCGAGCTTATCCGTTCCTTATCCGAGAATCACACCGTTATTCTTTCCACCCACATTCTCAGCGAGGTGGAAATGATTTGTAACAAAGTGATTATCATCGACCAAGGAGAAATTAAAGCCGCAGACACACCGGAAAACCTGACACGCGGTCTGCGTGCAGCCGGGCGTGTATCCATCGAATTCAAGGGCGACTTAGACACAGTAGTTCAAGAGCTTGAAGCCTTTGCCCCTGTTAAGAAAGTTATCGTCGAAGAAACTCAACCCGGTGACTGGCACCGTTTGCTCATACGTGCTGAACCCGGAACCGACACACGAGAGAAAGCTGCCGCAATTATTGCAGCACATGGCTACGCCACCAGACACATTTACCGCCACATTCCTAGCTTGGAAGACGTGTTCGTGGAAATGACTCGCAGAGACTGATTATCAAACCTTTTTCAAAGACTATGGAAACGAAAGACAGCCCCAAGACCGGCTCTTCCAACAAGAAAAAATGCTGTAGCAAAGCAGACATTCTCAATTATTTGTCAACATTGTGGGTGATTTACACGAAGGAGCTTCGCGGCTTCCTCTGTGTTCCCTTCGGCTGGGTGATTCTCACCTGCACCATGGGCATTCAAGGCTTAATGCTGCAAGCCGTACTGGAGACCATGACGAAAGCTACCGGCAATGGTGTTATGTATTACATGACGGATAGCCTTTTCTTCCTGCTGTTGTTCATCTTTATCTTCCCGCTTATCACCATGCGAGCCTTCGCAGAGGAAGAAAGATTGGGCACCTTGGAAGGCTTGCTTACAGCGCCTGTCACAACAACTCAGATTCTGTTGGGTAAATACTTGGCCTCTTACACCTTCTACATCATTCTGTGGTTGCCCATGCTGTTATACCCTTGGATGAGCGAACTCGGCAACCTTTATACGCAGATTCGCTATGGCGAACAGGCAGAAACGACCATCACCTATATGATGTCTGACTGGTTTGGCGCTTATGCTATTTTAGGGTTAACCGGCGCCTTCTTCGTAGCGTTGGGCATCCTTTGCTCCTCTGTGACGCGCAGCCAAATCATCTCTGCAATTTTCTGCACCTGCCTCATGATTATGTACTACTTCATGGGTCGCGTGACAGAGCTGTGGGGCGAGTTCCCGGCCGCACCGATTTTCCATTACATTTCCTGCACCGAGCAGTTCCGTTCCTTCACCAGCGGTGTTATAGATACGCGCCCTGTTGTGCTCTATATCACCATGACCATCTGCATTCTTGCCCTGACTAAGAGACTGGTGGATTACCGCCGTTGGACCCGCTGATTTTAACCTTTTTCTTTCATTGATATGAGCAAAACAGAATATACCGGGCATCCTGATGCTCGCCGCTCTAAAGGTAATCCCCTTGCCTGGATTAACCTCGTTTTATTAGCTATTATCGTTATTTGCTGCAATTATATCGGTTGCCGCGAGTATGGTCGTGTAGACCTGTCAGAGTATGAGAGCTATTCCATTTCTGAGCGAACGGTAAACGTATTGGCCAGCGAGGCTATTCAGGAGAGAGAAACGCCCATTCGCATTATCTTTGCATTCCCCTCCTCTGTTCCCGGCTATCACCGCATGTATATGCTGCTGGAGGAGTACAAGCGCCACGCCAAAGGTAAGATTGAAGTAGAATGCTTTGATCCCCTGCGTCAACCCGGCCGTGCCCACGAAATCGAGGACATTTACAAAGTGAAGTTCAACCAAGAGCTCTGCATTATCGATGCCCGCGAAAACAAGGAAGCCCCGATTGACCACTACGATGCAGACCCGGAAAAAGCAAACCTTTACAGCCGCATTCCCGGTTCCTCCTTCCTGAAATATGAGGTACAACCCGACGGCAAGCGCAATGTTGTGGCGTTGATGATGGATGAAGTGCTTTGCACGGAAATCATCAAAGCTATTGAAGGGCGCCAACGTAAGATGTACGTTGTTGTTAATAAGGGCGGCATTCAGCTCGACCAAAACGGACGCTTGCAGTACGATACCATCTCCCTCATACGCACCATCACCGGCTCACTCAATATTAAGCTGGAACCCATCGTGCTGAATGAAGCCCAGGCAGAGGACTTGCCTGCCGATGCCGAAGGCTTGATTATCATTTCTCCCCAGTTCGATTTTGAGCCTTGCCAAATTGAAACCCTGCGCCGTTTCTGGGACAGAAATGATCGCAAATCCATCTTCATTGCATTAGACCCGGCTCTGCCGTATTTCGACACCAAGCAGGTTAAAAATACCGGTGCCAATGGTGAAGAAGAAATCAAAACCGTACGCGGGCCCAGACTGAGCAATCTGTACCAATTCCTGAGAGAAAACGGTATACAGCCCAATGGCGATGACCGCATTTTGCTTAAGGACAGCCAGCGCTTAGTCAACAATATCTCCGTATTCTTCCCCAAGAGTTTGGACTGCGCCAAGAATTTCTGGAACAATACAACCCAGCTCGAAGGCCGTTGCCGCTCCTTTACCTTAAAGCATACTGACGACAGCGAGGCTTCCGCCAAGCGCCTCAATCTATATCCCTTGGTCATGACATCCCAAGACTACTACGGTGAAACAACCCCGAGCCGTGGTGCTAAGTTTGATGGCGATGACATTGATGGGCCGCTCTGTGTAGCAGCCGCCACAACTCGCGGTAGCGCCGATGATCCCAACAGACTCAACACCCTGATGGTAACAGGCAATATCGATATGCTGGCAGAGGAAGGAGCCCGTAAGGAAGTGCGCGATTATCTGCGCTCCGTATGGGCATGGATGACTGAGCGCCCGGAGTACGCAGGCAAGAGCTCTAACTATGACCTCACAGTCAAGATTGACTTGAACCGTCACTCCCGCAGCGCCGTAGAGCACCTGACTCTCATCTTCATGCCGCTCATGTCCCTGCTTATTGCCGTATTCATCTGGAATACTCGCCGCCACTAATCCGAAGGATTTCAATATATATCATGAAGATATTTACCACCATTATATTGTCACTGGCTACGTTGGCTCTCATCACCGCCTCCGTATTCCTGACCATTGATGGCAATCTTGCGAAACTGACCGGGTGGTACCGAGTAACACCGGGCATGCCTTTGTTTACCAAAGAGCATGCAAATCAGTTGGATAAAGTCTGCTGGTTCCGCTTAACTGACTTGCACGATACCCTTGAATGCGAGAAAGATGCCCAAGGCCAATGGTGGATTAAGACTCCGTACAAGGATAAACTCGATCCGCGTGTAGCAGAAGTTATCCTCGCCTTCGCTAAAACAACAACCATCATCGATACCTTGACGGTTGATGAGTCAGCACAAGGTAACATGCGCGATTTCGGCCTTACATCCGACTTCTGCTCCGTTGTGTTAAAAATACCTTCCGGCAAAAGCTTAACAACGGCGGCTCGTTTCAAATTAGGTAAGGCAGCACCTTGGTTGGCTTCTGCCGGTGATGGCAAAACCATTTTGCCTACCACGTACCTGCAATCCGATTTTTATGGCGATGACGAACGCGTGCACGTGGTAAGCGGTAATATTACTCCCTTGTTCAAATCCGGGTTAACACACATGCGCGACCCCCAGCCTTTGCGTTACGACCCGAACGAGCTGGTGTACGTCGGCATTGAATCAGCCGGGGCGGATAAACTTGAACTCAGCCGCAAAGACGAGAAAAACCCTTGGATTCTCCAATCTAAGAATAACAAAACGCAGGCAGACCAAGAGAACACCGTTAAATTAATCGGCATGCTTTGCAGCCTGAAGGCAGTACGCGTACTTCCCACCGAAGACGTGCCGCAATTACCGACCTCTCCCCTGCACTCCATTACCGTACGAGATACTAAAGGTAAACAATCTGTATTAAATATTTTCGCTAAGGAAGACACCGCAGCACAATGCTACGCAACCGTAAATGACCGCGATGTTGTCTTCATTATGAAAGCAGCCCCCAGTTCACGCCGCAAGGGTGGCTTCTCCCGCATTGTAAACGCCGTTTACAGCATGCCCGTATTGCCGGCAGAAGAGATTGCCGAGTATCGAGGGCTAAATGAAGTATATGCAGAGGAATTACCCCTCACGCTCAATGAGCTACGCTCTCGCAAACTGTGTTCCTTGGATGAACGAGATGTAGAAAGCATCCTCATTAGCTCTGCTAACAGCCATTATCCGCTGCGTTTGCAACTGGTACCCGGCATTAAAGAAAGCAATGTTCAGGATGCTTGGACTGTTGAAGCACAGGGGCTTCCCATTGCTGAGGCCGAAACAGAAATCGTGCGCAACTTCGTGCGCGCTTTCCGCAACATTCCGGTGGAAGAAATCGTGGAAGATTTGCCCCCGGCCACCAATCGCGAGAGTCGCGCAGATCGCACCGTAACCATGCGCAAATACGGCTTAACAACGCCGGATTACCGCATCTTCATGAAGCCTCGCACCTGCGGTTATCGTACCTACCTTTTCGGCATCGACCTTCCTCTCGTAAAAGACCGTGAGCTGAAGATATTTGCTGTATCCTTAAAAGAAAACCCGGAAACCGGAGAAATTGAGCGCTATGCCATGGAGGATAACGGCAATTCCATCTTCCGCATCAGCCACAAGTTGACCCGCCACTTTGCGCTGCAGCAAAATGCGTGGAAATCCCGTAACTTGCTCAGCTTCCATATCTCCGAGCTTAAGCGCTTTACACTTGGCTTTATGCAAGCTCCGCTTGTTCTGGAGTACGAATCCATTGCAGAATCCTGGAGCGGCACCTTAGGCGGAGTGGATGTAACGGCTAACATTAATCCGCACCGTGCCTTAAATTGCGTGGACAGACTGCGCAAAATCAAGGTTAAGGAGTGGCTGGATTCTCATGATGCAGATGCTTTGGAAAAACTGGAAACACCCGTGTTCAGCATTAAAGTTGAGCTTGAGATTGTCGACCATTCAGATGCCGATGCTATTGTGGGAGATGCCGTCGAGTTCGGGCATGACCGTTTAGACGAAAGCGGCGACTATCGCAATGAAGGTGCTGCAGCAGCACTTGAGGATGACAATGAGCTGGGCGACCTGTTCCGCAATCAGGCATTCGATGTCAAACCGACAAAGGATATCACCTACACCATCGAAATTGCTCCCGTGAATAATTATGAAGATAAACCGCTGTTCTATGGTCGCATTAAGGAAAGCGGACAAATCTTCCTCATGAAATTTGAAGATGCTCAAAGCATCGGCTCTTCTCCCTTAGAAGATAATATTCGCGTACTCAACGAACAATAAACTCTAAATCGTACTCTTAATTATGTGGGTCTGGAAAAAAACGATTGCTAAAGCAAACGAGGATGAGTGGCAGCAGAAAGTGGGCAAATTGCCCGGAGCTGTCTTTTCAGAGGGTTTTCATGCTGAGCGCGTGAATATTGAGATTTACACGGAAAACGAAGAGGAAGCGGCCATCTTGCAAGCCTGCTATGGTGGAAAAACGGAATCTGTTGAAACGGTAGACTGGGTGGCAGCAACCGCCCCGGAGAACACCCCTCCTTTGATTATCCGCGATAAACTGGTTATTTCTGCCTCCGCAGATGCGGCTGTGCTGGATGAACTTAAGCAGAAATACCCTAACCGCATTATCCTCACATTCCCGGCAGAGCGAGCTTTCGGCACCGGCAACCATGCAACCACCTCCACTTGCCTGCGCATGCTGTGCGATGAAATCAAGCAACGCAAAGGCCCGTGGACACTGACGGATATCGGTTGCGGCACCGGCGTATTGGCGCTGGCCGGCTTGCGTCTTGGTGCGCAAAAAGCCATTAGTTTCGATTTCGACCCCATTGCTGTGGAAGTTGCAGAGCGTAACATTGAGCGTAATGGAGGTGCGGAGAATTTGGAGCTGTTCCAAGCCGATGTTTTCGAATGGAGCCCGGCGCCCGGCGAACAGGCAGATATCGTCTTGGCCAATCTCTTCTCAGCGGTGCTCATGAAAGCCTTCCCGCGTTTAATTGCTGCCATGAAACCGGAAAACAGCACTCTCATTATCTCCGGTATTCTTAATACCCAGGCTCAGGAAACGCTGGATACGGCGCAAGCAGCAGGCTTAAAAGTCATTAAGGTTGTTTCCCGAGGTAAATGGACGACCGCTAAACTGGTGTTAGCATGAATATTCTAACCATCGAAACATCTCAAAATAAAGCTTCTCTCTGCGTTTGCCGAGATGGAGAAATCGTTTATTCAACATCGTGGGAAACAGAAAGAAACCATGATGCCTTCTTGTTTCCCGCTCTGGAGCAAGCCTTATCTCTTCCCGACACCCCTACTGCGCCGGATTTGATTTTAGTAGGCGCAGGCCCCGGTAGCTACGGTGGAATTCGTGTAGCGTTGGCCGCCGCTGTGGGTATCTCCGTGGTTAAAGAGAGTCGCATTGCCGCCATCTGCTCTTGGTGTGGCCTGAGTGATAGCAATACCGCTATTATATCCGACGCCAAACGCGGGGGCTGGACAATCAGACGCCCCGACGGAACTATCGAAGTTTTGACCATCGAGCAATTAAAGCAGGAATTGGACAACGGACTGACCATTGCCACGGTGGAAGCTGAGGAGACTCTACAAAAACATCAATTAGCAGCTAAGCAGTATCAATTACTGCCCACGGCAGAAAGCATTACCCAAGCTTGGCTCAAACTCTCTCCGGAAGAACAGGAAACGATTCTCACCCAATCGGCTGAGCCTATATATGTGCGCCCGCCACACATTACCGCTGCCAAAAGAAAGCCCTGGGAGGTATAAGCATTTTTCTTCTTAACATTCATGGATACACCAATCATACATACATGCCAACGCTGCGGAGCCTGTTGCAGATGGGAGGGCGATGTTTGTGTTACCAACGAAGATATTACAGCGATTGCTGCATACTTAGAAATGACAGAAGAGGACTTTATTGAGCAGTACTGTCGTTTGCAGCGTAACAGGAAGGGGCTCTCCATCATTGATGCGGAGGACGGAGCCTGCATTATGCTAACGGAAAACGGATGCCGTATACAGGCTGTTAAGCCACAGCAGTGCCGCGATTTCCCCTACAAGTGGAACTTCCCCGGATGGGAAAACCGCTGCCCCGGAGCAGGTAAAACGAGCTACACGCCCGGAGAATGATGCAGTTTCTATCAGAATTAGGCACCAAAATTGCCCAAGGTACTAAGAGGTACATACGCCATTTACGTAGCAAATTAATCAATTTGTCTACAGAGGAGCCCACGCGCTTAGCCGCGCGTGATGAGTCTCGCCGCGCCCATGCAACAGTTGTTATCGACCTATTCGCAACAATTATGTCGCGAGTCGAAGGTATCGGCATGGATGACATGGATACCACCATGGACATGCTGCGCTATGACTTTCCGAATGTTGAGCACAGCTGGCTTGCTGAGCGATTCCAAGAAACATACAAAGCACGCCACTCCCTCACAGAAGCCTTGGCCTTGGCTGCGGCCAACAGAACCATTGCAGAGCGTGTGGCTCTGTCCTTGGAAATTCAGAACATGCTGTACCGCGTTGGCGGCGATTTAACAAACCCCAGCCTATTCAGCAAAGTTACAGACGGACTCAACCTGCCCGGCTACGCGGCCATTCTGGAAAAGCTCATAGAAACCCCCGGGCTTTTAGCCGCCTCGCCTATTGAATGTTTGCGTTTTTCGCCGGATGTTACCTATGCCAACATCACCCTTTCACCGGAAGACTCGGCAGTCCGATTCCGCGCTCTGAGCTGTGCTCACGTGTTGCTTATCGTCAATGATTCCCCCACGCCTCTCACATTCCATGGCCGCGTGTTGTACAAGGGCGATATGCAGATTCTATCTCCGGGGCAGTACATTGAATTAAAAGGAGGAAGCCTCAATTACAATATCATACGCACCTTCATTCAATCGTACTATTCCAAAACAGTCTTTATCTCGTACTTACATGCCGATGGGGATGATGTGAGCGTGTCCAAACATCGTCTCAAAAACTGCATTGCGAAGCTTCGTTTTGGTGTACATGTTGAAATTGAGCTACTCAATAAAGATGCCGAGTTCTATTTAGACGGCGAGCGACTTTATGATGGCAGCACAGTTTGCACAACCTACTACACCCCCTTCACCGTCAATGGACTTGGACCATACTGCTTGGCGGAATTGCATGAAACGGAAGCGGCCGGAAGAAGTTATCAATTAGCGCCGGAAAGTCGCAAAATTCTTGTCACGAACCTGCCGTATGTGAACAAGCACGGGGCGCTCATGCTATCTCCGGGCTTGGCTCCCGGCTTCATTCTGGAGGTAAGTTACTCTCGCGCCAATAACAGCGGTAAACTTAAACTGATTGAAGGCTATCGCCACTCCGTTTCCGTTAACGGCACCCCGCTTAAAGAAAACACTGTTACACTTAAGGACGGAGATTTAATCGGGCTCGGTTCCATTCAATACTTACGCTGTCGCTTTGAAGCAGGCGTGTTGGATGAAGAAACAGCTCTTATCAGCGAGCTGAAAGTTCAGGGTTTGTCCAAAGACTTTGTGCGCGCCGGGCGTGTCGTGGATAATATCGACTTTTCTCTCCGGCGTGGAGAAATGGCCTGTATCCTCGGCCCAAGCGGCTCCGGCAAAAGCACACTGCTCAGCATGCTCGCCGGCCATTTAGAGCCTTCCATTGGCTCTATATACTATAACAACGAACGCCTAACAACATCTTCTGCAAATCTCAGGCAGCATATTGCCTTCATTCCCAGAGAGGATATTTTGGATGAAGGTTTAACAGTAGGCGAGCATGTTTACCAAGCATCTGTTGCTCGCCGTCCGCGATTAACCGCACCGGATCGCCGTCGCCGAGTACAAGCCGTGCTCAACTTTGTAGGCCTATCCGCTCTTTCCAACAGGCGAGTCGGCCGCAAGGGAGAACGCTCCCTCTCCGATGGTGAACGTACGCGTCTCAATTTGGCTTTAGATCTCACCGGCACCTCCGAAGTATTCCTGATAGATGAACCCATCAGCGGACTAGCTTCGTCTGATGCAGAGCGCGTTATCGACACACTACACAACATGGCTGCAGGGCGCATTGTGATATGCTCCTTACATCGCCCCTCGCAAACGATTCTCAATCATTTCTCTAAGGTCATGGTGTTGAACTCACACGGCCAAATGGCATTCTGGGGAACACCGGGAGAAATGAAAGATTACTTCCGTAATTCGGCTATCGAGCTTGGCTTGCATGTATCGCGCGAAGCCAAAGCAGCCGGTGGCGCCGAATACGCCTTTGAAGTCATGGCCGCCCCCTTCCGCCGCTTGGGCAATCACCAATTACCCAGTGCAGACATGTGGCAGGAGCGCTTTGAGAAGCACCTCTACAGCCGTAAAAAACAAGTTGACATCACCCCCATCGAGGGAAGAAGCATCCCCCAAACGCAGTGCCGCTCCGTCATAGAACTATGGCGCTTATTCTCCCTCTGGTTTGTCAGAACCTGGCTCGGGCGCTTACGTAGCAGACTCAGTTTGTATGCCATGCTGTTGGAGGCTCCCGTACTGGCACTGCTTATTGCCGGCACCCTACGCTCCTCCGGAGGCGATGAATACATCTTCTACGATTCTCTGCACATTTGCGAGTATCTTTTCTTATCCTTGGTGCTTGCCATGTTCTTCGGGCTCACCGGCTCGGCATGTGAGATTATACGCGACCGCCAATTAATACGCCGCGAAAGCAATTACCGTTTATTCATTCCCGGGTATCTTTTAGCTAAAGTATTGGTGCTTACAGGCATTGCGGCCTTACAATGCGCGCTATACCTCATGGTGAGCAATGCTATTTTAGAGATACAGAGCATGTTCTGGCCATACTTCGGCATCATGGTGCTTACCGCCTTCATTGGTATTGCCCTGTCTCTGATGGTATCTGCCATTGTAAAAACGGAACGCGCTGCATTAAATATAGTTCCCCTGCTCTTAGTACCGCAAATTTTGTTAGCCGGAGCGCTCATTCGCTTTGAGGATATGAATGAGTTCTGCCCCGATATGCCCTCTTTTGTTCCGGAGTTTGTCACGGACACACTCAACAAATTACGCCACCGAGTGGCATACCAGGACAAAGTAACGCATGAAATCAAGACCAAACCTGTTCCCTTAATTGCCGAGTTCTGCCCCCTGCGTTATTCCTTTGAGATGATGTTCGTGACCCAAAACCACTACAACTTGTGGGAGGTTGAGTTCAAGCGCATCGAGAAGCAAATGCACCGTTTGAAGTCCGAGGTGGATACGCTCAAGCGCGTATACAACGAAATGCAGGAAGCCGGTGCAAATGCTACGGAGCTCAAGAAAGTACGCAAACGCTATACAGCCGCTAATAATAAGCTGAAACAAGTGCGCGATGCTATCCTTCTGATTAATGCTGAGGCTAAAACAACGGATGAGGCTCGCGACATCCTGCGACTCACCCGCAAAGCCGCATTAACGTACAATCAGGAATTAATTGATATTCTGATTGATAAACTGGAAAAGCGTCCCGAAGATTACGGCCATGCAGTTGAACGATTCTTTACCAATCATAAGTTAATTGAGCTGGGCGAGGGCGTTAACCTGGCACGCAAAGACGACCGCATTTCCGAGCACCGAGGATTCTTCCTTGCGCCGCGTCAGCCGGCGCCGTTTGGAGAAATGAATCAACAAACAGAATCAGGCTCTGTTTCCACCCACAAGCGCAATGTTTTCTATTTAGCCTTCATGGGCTTATGCCCCATCCTTGTCGCGTGGTTAAGATTGAAGCAAATCTGCCGACGCGATTAACAAGGAATATCTTGACGCAAGATAAAAGATGTGCTATTGTCATCCATATCTCCGCAGCACCTGATACATGAAAAATCAATTATATATTTATGATTGCCTGACCGGAAAACTCCGCGTTTCCGATGGTGATTTTATGGCAATCGGTTCAGGAAAACAGAACACCTTTCGCATTAAAACTAAGGCGGAGATATCCGGCGTTTTTGCCCAGCGCAATGGCGTGTGCCGCTTCTTTCTGCACAACAAGGTAGCACGCTACTCCATCAACGGTAATGATATGGCAGAAACAGCTCATATCAAACCCAACCGTATCTATCTCTTTGTTTTGAGCGGCGGATGCTTTATTGCTTGGTTCGGAGATGAAGAATCGCGCCCCAATTTCGGCGCGTTCGATTCTAATTGCTGGTATGTTTATCATCCGGAGAAGGATGAGTGGAGCGACGCCATTGAGCTCTCGCAACTCCTGAAAACGTGCCGCACCTACGATGATTGTGTTTTAGCCACCTTCCAGGGGCTGGAGCATAATGCCTACCGGTTGGGAGACCTGCGTGAAGTGGCAGATTTCATTAATACCGGCAATGAGCTCGCCCATACATCATACAAGGTAAAGAACAATGTGAAAGACGGTTTTTGCTGTCCTTCCTGTCGCGAGTGTTTTGTTCCCAGAGAAGCGCTGGCAATTGCTGTTCACCCTCAGTTGATGGGCGATTCTATCCTCGGCGAAAACGCTATGAAGCGTTTTATCCCGGCAAACAAGAACACGAAGGGTCAAGTCATGGATGACATGGGGGCAATATGCAGTGAGTTTGCATGCCCGGTTTGCCACCATAAGCTGCCCCCCTTCTTTGAGCAAACGCAACACCACCGCATTGCTATCATTGGTGTTCCCTCCTCTGGTAAAGCCTATTATTTAGCTTCCGTCGTTCACCAAATGGAGCGCGAGATGCCGCGAGATTTCAACATCCCCTTCCGCGATGCCGACCCGGAAAACAATGCAGCATTAAACAACATGCGCATTCGTGTCTTTTATTCCTCGACTGCAGAAGAATTCAGAGAGGGCCGCGACTACCTACACGGGCAATTAAGACGCTCCGTCTGGCGCAATAATGTATACGAGAAGATTTCTAATCCCTTTATCTTCACACTCAACAAGCAATCATCCGCGCACTCGCTCATCTTTTACGATGGCGCATGCGAATGCGGCAATCATCCCGCTACCTCCACCCCGTTTGATAATGATTCATTGCGCGGAGTAGATGCCTTGTTCTGCCTGTTTGATCCCTGCTTGGAACCGGCCTTCCGCGATATCATTACCGGTTTTAATTCCTTAGTCGCCGGCGCTCCGTCTAAAGCGGTGTGCCGCCAGTCTCTCATATTGTCGGATATCGACATTAAGCTGCGCCAAATGTACAACATGCCGCCGGGAGAGAAAATGGATATCCCCATCGCCGTAGTCGTCAGCAAGTGGGATATCTGGAAGGAGCTTCTGGGGCCGGAGCCGCTTCTGCCAACAGTGCGCAACGGAAGGCTTAAGTACGATAATATTCTTGCCAACTCGGCCAGAATCAGAGATTTGCTCTTCCATCTCGTGCCCGAAATCTGCACCAACGCTGAGGCTATTTCTAACAAAGTATGCTACTTTGCTGTTTCGTCGTATGGCGAAGCCCCGGAAGCATACTTGGACGAGTTAACAGGCGATATGTTTGCAGCACCCGAAGACGGTAAATTAACCCCCTTCCATGTAACGGATCCGGCACTTTGGTTATTGCAACAAGAGGAGTGCGGCCTCTTCCCGGATGTGTAATCGTTCCCCCCCATGTCATATCAATTAGTCAGTCTCTGCTCGGTAGAATCTGAGGGCAACACCTCTTACAAGGTGCTTGCTCAGAGTGCTGACATACCGGAGCCTCTGCTGCACAAACTTCGGGGTGGCCCCTGCTCGATGCTCCACCCCGCCCCAAATTATCATTACCACATCGTACAGCTCCAAGGTGGCGCTAATTATCATATTCTCACAGCATTAAGCCCGCTTAATGAGCAGCTGGGGCTTGAGCATTCCCTCGTACTCACCGCAGAAGAAGTATCGGCCATGCAAAAAAATGCATCGCGCCCCACTCCTGCCGGCTTGTGCTTGGCGCTCAACAATATCGATTTCTGGTATCGCAAGCCCATAGCTGCCCCCTATCCTCAGTATATTGAGGGCACCCCCAAACTGACGGCATCTTCCATTCCGGATGCTTCCACGCAGGACACTTGGAAGCGCATGACCGGGCACAAAAGTAATGTTAAATCATTAATTTCTGCCAGCTACGCTGCAAAGTGTGCCCTAAAAATGCCTCGGGAATCAAGCGCTCAAGACGCCCTCTTACTCATGCATGAAAGCATGTGGCTTACTAATTATCGCGGCTGGGGAAAATCATTTTCAACCACACCCGGCACCGCCGCGGACATTGTGGTAGTATACACGGAGACCGAGCTGGAAGCAGCACAATCCCGTGATACTTCTTGTACCATTTTGAAAATCAGTTCGGACATGGAGTATGCGGAATTTGAGCAAGCGGAGTCTGAGGTATGTGAACCCGGCGCCTATCCGCATGTTTCCTCTGCTACACCGCATTTTACAGCGACACAGTCAGAGGCATACGCAGAGCCTTACAAATATGTGGAGGCTCCCGATTATGAAACATTTGATATCGATTCACCTGAGCACCCGAATATTCGCAGCTCAAAATACATAGCCGCATTATTTGTCCTTCTGTTGCTGGTCTACATAAGCGTAAGCAGCTTTGTAGATTTTGCCTCAGACGATGTACCGGAGAGTGTGGCAGACACGGAAATCACCAGCTACTCATACCAACGATTTGCTGAAATCATCAAAAACAAAACAGCGGGAGATGACGATTTCCATAAGTTGGAGGCGTTATTGAAACGCCATCAAAATACCGAGCATGAACTACTTATAGAGTGTATTCATCGCTTGGATAAAGCAGACAGCATGACATCCGGCCATGCAGAAGAGCTGCAACTTCTGCTACGGCATTCGGATTCCCTTGGCGTATCTGATGCCATGCTGAGCACCTACTACATGAAGCGCGTTTTGCAGGAGTATCCCCTCGATGAGTGGATTCACACCAATACCACACACCACGCCCTGCAAACGTGGTCCAAATTATTTAAGGCCTATCCGCAATTACCGGGCGTTTTCATGAAAGAACCTGCCATCAGCGCACACATGCAGCCCATCATTAAAGCAGTCAAATTGCAACATCGTCATTAACCCCAGCTATGGATGTCGAAACAGAGCGCATGCTGAGAAGACTTGCCTTATCCGGTCGCATGGAAGAGGTGCGCGCCACTCTGTTGGATATTTTGGATGAAGATTCTAACGATGACGATGCCAAGGCGGAATTGCATCGCCTTATCAATGGTCAACCCTTGCGCTTAACTTTATCTGCAGAAGAGCGCCATAAGCAAGCAAAAGCAGAGGCGTGGCAAGCCTTGGAACGCGCTATGGAGAAGCTCCCCTTGCAGCATCTTAAATTATACAGTAGAGGGCAACTGGAAGACATTAAAGAGAAGTTTGATTCCTTTAAGAGCACCTATCGCGTTACAGACCAAGACCTTCCGGAAAACACCCGCGCATACCTACAGGAACTTTCCACACGTCTGAAACAATTCCGAGGAAAATACTCTCGCAAGGTCATTCTTGCCACTCTGGGTGTTGTGGCCGGTGCCGCCCTGTTAATCGGCATTGGCAGTGCCTTCAGGCAAGCTGCGCTCAACAAGCAAGTCACGTTACGCTCCGCTCTGCAGGAGAACCAATATGAACCAGTTCTGGCCGCTTTGAGAGATGCAGACAGTGGCATCACGCGGTTCTTTTGTCCATCGATTGCTTCGGACGTTACACAAGCCGAAAACTGGCTCAAAAACATTGAAACCCAATACCGAAAGCTAGATGCTCAAATTTCCCTTTTTGAGCAAGGTAAAAAGAAGATTGCCGACTTAAGCCCGGAAGAACAACTCGCCATTGAGACGGCCATTAATCACCAACTGCGAGGCCAAGAAATACTCCAAGAGCGCTGGAGAAAACAGTGTGCTAAAGAATACGATGAATTGCAGACACGTAAAAACAAAGTTTTGCAGGACATCGCCACCCCACTTGATTCCCCACCTGAGCTGACAGGAGACACGAAGGTGGACTTAGCCCGCATCACGGACTATGAAAGCTATGTACGTTCAAGGCTCAAGCACACGGCAGCATCGCAAGAGCTTTTCCAATTCAGTACTGACTATGCAAGCCCCATGGCTGCGCAATTAGCTCAAATCGTTCTGCTGAAGAATGAGGTAAAGCAAAACCGTTATATCTTCGACAAACTGGCAAAATGCCGCACCTACCCGGAATACCAAAAGCAGGTTCAGAAAATTGCCTCCCAATACTATCAACCAACGGAAAAATATGTACAAGCGTATTCATTGATGCCTACTATTAATGAAATGGCATGTGCTATGGCCGCCCCGGAGGGGGAATTTACAGAGGCTCAATTAAAAGCAGCGAATGATATTTTAGTAGAAGGCAAATGCAGTTTCCCGGCAGCTTTTCCGGCAACGGAAGAAATGGTTAACCTGACCAAAGACCTCTTTTCTGCTCCCTCATACCAATACCGCGTATACGCGCTTGAGCAGGAAAACGGCACAACCTGGTACTCAACTATCCAGCCCACAATCGATAAGACGAACTTTGTACACTATAAGCGCTCCTCAATAGACCCGGAATTCACCCCGGAGGAAAACTACATGGAGTTCCAGAACGATGGTACTAGAACCATGTATGCCATCGATGCCACGGGGCTCATGAGTTCTCTTAAACTCGATGCGTCCGACTTCTATGTTCATACGAACCTACCGAAGCTGTTAACCGCCACCTTAAACCTTAAGCCGGGAAATCACCCTGCCTTAGCCCAAGCTTATATCTATTACTGTTTATTGCAGCTGACGGATGCATGCCCGTACCCATTATTAAAAGGCGTGCGATTCTCACCCACCCTGAAAGAACACACGGACTCGTTCATGAATATCCTCAAAAGGCACAAGATACAACTTGTGCCCGGGTGTTGGCTCAGCACGGCTCCTCATATACAGAAAGCAGAAAAGGACTTTGCCGCCTGGTTTAACACCCATCGAGGTTGCGACTATGCAGCTGAAATGAGGAACCACTTTATAGCCGGCTTCTCTGTAAAGCCTCACTTCTGTGGTTATATCAACGAATACAGTCAACTGTCCGTATTCGTCAGCATGAAAGAATCGGAGCGTCTTTGGTATGTAAGCACTGATGGCATCAAATATACCACCAATAAAATATTCGACGATGCCATTCCTCTCTCTCCCGTATTCGTCGAAAAACGTGCCATGAAATGAAAATAGCCCTTTTATCAGATATACACGACCATATTGACAACATGCTAACGGCATTTCACTATGCGTTAGAGAAAGATTGCTCGCATCTGTTATTCATGGGCGATATGGAGAGTCTGAGCACGCTGAGCCTTATGTGTGAGGAGTGGCCCCACCGTGCTGATATCGTTTTTGGCAACAATGAGTATGATTTAACCTCTCACCTCATGCTTGCCTGCGGTTCACGCTGTACACATCATAAGCACATAGCAGAAGTAACCCTCGACGGCAGACGCATCATTTTCTCTCATTATGCACAAAAAGTTTATCCGGCCGTGCTATCCGGTGAATATGATGCGGCTTTTTTCGGGCACACGCATCGGGCAGAAGCCTATTATTCCGGGCACACCTTAGTGGCCAATCCGGGAGAAGTAGGCGGAGTTCGCCAAGCTCCCTCCTTTGCGGTATATGATACAGCCACCAACAGCGTGGAATTCGTTGCCTTATGAATTATCTTTGTTACAAGTTACCGGCCTGTGGCATCTGTGAAGATTCATTATCTGCTGAGGAAAAGGCATTTCCGGCAAGCAGACGCCAAGTGCGCGCACTATTACGCGAGGAACTGGCTCGGCGACTGAACATGGACGCGGCAGATATACAGTTCACTTACAACGAGCACGGCAAGCCGATGGTTGATGGCGTTTTCTTTAACATTAGCCATTCGGCTGATTTGGCCTGCTTTGCCTTTCATGATTCTCCCATCGGTATCGATATCCAACAGATTCGCCCCAACACAAACGCGGCCAAACTGGCACCTCGCCTCTTCTGTAACGAACAACAGGAGCTCCTACAACAAGAGAATTACCCAGCTCACAAGTTTTTTTGCTGCTGGTGTATTGCAGAGGCTTTAGTCAAATTGTACGGCGTCACAATTTGGCAAGCATTAGAATATCCGTTTGTGCTCAAGCAACACGGCGTACAAATGCTATTCGACAACGCCCCTACTGTAGAGTTATTTGAACCTATGGAAGGATATCTTGGTGCCGTTGCGTACAAACTTATGGCTTGAATCCTGCTGCGAAGAAGGTAGAATAGCCAAACGCATGTTCGACACACTCCTCCATCAACCGCTGTATGTACAGCTCAACTTTTGGATACTTATCTCCTCTGTATCCGTAGTTACTCTTTTGTGTTGTGTGCCGACAAAAGAAAAAGAGCATGCCGGCGCACTCTTTTTCCCGCAACTGCCGGATAAATTCCTGACACTCCTCTATTTATTGCTTACCGGAGGTCTGTACACCTACGGCTACTATAGTTCGCTATTCCCCACAGAGGCAGAATCTGAAGCAGCCTCCAGCCCGTGGTTAGATGTTCTCGCTCCGCTCATCCTGTTCTTCCCCTTATTGGTTCGCTATGCACAGCGCCAAGGGTTTGGTTTCCCCTTTGCGGCAAAACACTTTTATCATTTGTTCCTTACCCTAGCTGTCATTTTCCTCTTCAGCATTTCATTTGTCCTTTCCGGTGCAGCTCAATGGATTATGGAAACAACCGGTACACCGGAAATGCAAGAAGCGGTAAAATCACTTAAAGAAACGCCGGTGGAGCTGCGGATGTACGGTATTATCTCAGCTGTTGTTATCGCTCCCATCGTAGAAGAAATTTTCTTCCGAGGTTTCATTTTTAATACGCTCCGTGTTTCTACTGGCGCCTTTGCCGCCGCTCTCTTCTCCGGTCTGTTCTTCGGGGCCATTCACCTTTCTCTTCTGCAAACGTGCATATTATCTTTCTTCGGTATGATGCAGTGCTATTTATATATGCGCACATCATCCATCATTTACCCCATTCTCTTACACATGGCTTTTAATGCCATCGGGGTAGCACGCATTATTTACTCCTAACTTACACACATGGACACAGCTCTCTCTCAACTCGGAGAAAACGAGATTCTCTCTCGTTTGCTTCGTCAATTGAGGCCGTCAGCTCCTATGCTGGTCGGCCCCGGGGATGATTGTGCTGTTGTTACACGTAACGATGAATGGGATACCCTGCTCAAGACAGACGTAGTTGTGGAGGGCGTACACTTCCTTCGGGAAACTGAGCCTCGCAGAATCGGAAGAAAAGCGCTGGCCCGTGCTATCTCTGATATCGCCGCTATGGGGGGGATTCCCGAGCATGCACTCATTACCATTCTTGTCCACTCCAAGCGCTCTGTACACCTTCTGGAAGAGCTGTACACAGGCATTTCTGAAATGGCAGCCATGTTCGGTGTTTCTGTGGCCGGTGGCGAAACCTCATCCCTTCCGTATGACGGGATGGTTATCAACGTGGCCCTTACCGGTAGAGTGGAACGAGGTAAAGCCATCTTACGCTCCGGTGGTATGCCGGGTGATATTATTTGTGTCAGTGGTCCTCTGGGCGGGTCTTTCCCCTCAGAGCACCATTTAGACTTCATTCCGCGTGTGGAGCTGGCACGTGCCCTGATGAACCGTGGTACACTGCCTAGTGCGATGATGGATTTATCCGACGGATTGGCGGCTGATTTACCTCGACTTGCCACGGCTTGCCAATGCGGATTTGAATTAGAAGAAAAATCCATCCCTGTCAACCCCGGCTGTAATGTTCTTCAAGCCCTCAACGATGGTGAAGATTACGAGCTGCTGATGACATTCTCCCCTGAATCTCTTCATCTTCAGGAAACACTTTCCGAACTCTCTCTCATCCCCATCGGAAAGTTAACAAAAAATGTGAATAACACACTCACCGGAGGCTGGCAACACTTTGTTCATTAAAGTCTCTTTTTCAAGCATCTACCTCTCCCTACACCTAACAAAATAATTTAGGCATAACTTTCCTGCATATTAGTTGCGCATTAACAGTTAACATATTATAAAGCGGCCTGCTCTGTTCCACGATATCAAACCTCAATATTCCGCACCTCAAAATAATTATCAAGAAATATTAAGCTTTATTTTTGTTAATGACAAAAAATATTCTATCGTGTGGAACCCGCATGGAACAACAGATACGCCCCTACTCTCGTGTTAGTAAAACTAAAAAAATCTTTGCGCTTTTTTAGAGACGTGGCATATTACCCCCCGCAACACGACTCCGGCCAAACAGCCGGTAACATACAAGAACGAGATACAAGCAATGAACCAACAAGAAAAAGAAGGGAAGCTTTGGGCAGAGATCATGGAGGATCTCCGTGCCCAGGGAAATGTGGCATCGTATGGGTTCGAGACTTATATCTCACATCTGACTCTCAAAAGTGACACCGGAACCAAGCTCATCATTGAGCACCCGGCCGATATGCTCGTAGAATGGATTGAAAACTTCTACGCAGCCGATATTTTGATGTCAGCAACTCGAGTGCTGAAAGCCGCCCGCGAGCTTGAATTTGTTCAGGCTGAAGCAGCACCTGCAGTCTCTCTCTCTGCAACGCACTCGGAACAGGTAGCAACTGAACCCGTACAAACTAAAAAGACGAAAAAGCCCAAGAAGGCTAAAAAACAACCCGTTCACCAAAGCGGATTGAACACCGATTTTACATTCGACAGCTTCGTTGTAGGCGGCAATAGTGAATTTGCCTTCACAGCAGCACAAGCTGTGGTTAATGCTCCCAGCAGCATGTACAATCCCCTGTTCATTCACGGCGCATCCGGTTTAGGCAAAACGCACCTTCTGCATGCCATCGGAAACGCCATTCGCGAAAAGAATGACGAACTGCAGGTACTTTACGTTACCAGCGAGGATTTTACCAACACTTACATCGAAGCCATCTCTCGCAAAGGTGAAGCGCTGAGCAATTTCCGCAGCAAATACCGTAAGGCAGACGTTTTGCTTATTGACGATGTGCAATTCCTCTCACAGAAAGATAAAACGCAGGAGGAATTTTTCCACACGTTCAATGCACTGTTTGCCAGCGGGAAGCAAATTGTCCTTGCTTCCGATTGTCCGGCTGCTGAAATCTCTCGTCTCGACGACCGCCTGACCTCTCGCTTTGAGCAGGGCTTGACAGTCGCGCTGACCGTGCCTGATCTCGAAACACGCATTGCCATTCTTCGCAACAAGCGCCGCCTCTGGAAGGGCGACCTCATCAGCGATGAAGTTATCGAGTACCTTGCTCGCAATATTACGCGCTCTGTACGCCGCCTGGAAGGCGCTTTGATTCGTTTGGCTACATTTGCCTCCTTCTCTCAGAAAAAGCCTTCTGTGATGGATGCACGCATGCAATTGCGCGATATGCTGCACGAAGAGAAGAACGTCACCTCCGTTTCTGTTCCTGATATCCAGAAAATGGTGGCGGATGAATTCAATATCCGCGTCACAGATATTAACGGGCGTCGCCGTACAGCCAATATCGCTCATCCTCGCCAAGTGGCCATGTATTTGGCCCGCAAGCATACCGACCTTTCCCTTCAGGATATCGGCGCTGCCTTTGGCGGAAGAGACCACGGCACCGTGATTCATGCCTCGAAAACTATCGAGGAGAAGCTTGGCTCCGATTCCCAGTTGCAGGAAATCGTCTCTCGTCTGGCCGCTCAAATAGCGTAATTGCAAGTATTTTAGCCATATTATCATACTAACGCTACTTTTCCTAGTTGAAAAGTAGCGTTTTCTCTTGACCTATCGGATAAATATGTTATAACAATCGTGACATGTTAAAGATATCTACGAAAGGCCGATATGCACTTCGCATCATGATTGACCTGGCCCATCATGTAAATGATGGCCCCGTATCGCTTCGCGCTGTAGCGGAGCGTCAGGACGTGACGCTTAAATACATGGAGAGCATCATGTCACTACTTCTCAAGGAAGAGCTCGTTATGAGCTCCCGCGGTAAATCCGGTGGCTATAAATTAACCAGAGACCCCAAAGATTACACCGTGTATGAGATTCTGCACGCAGCTGAGGGTAATCTTGCTCCGGTTCACTGCTTGGCAACTTCCATCAACGACTGCCCCAAGAAAGACGTTTGCCCCACATTACCGATGTGGAATGAATTATATGACCTTGTCAAAAACTTCATGCAATCGTACACCTTGGACAGACTCGAACGCGAGGAACTTGAATCCCTCGCTTGCGATGTTAAGAAACCAAAGAAATGTAAGTAATTGCACAAAAAAGGGCGGTCCGTTATAGGAGCCGCCCTTTTTTGTAACGCGCTGTTAAAATACTTAGTTGATAAATGGGGGTTTGCCGGCCCTCCGTACTACGCACCGCAGGTGCGTTCTTCACTACAGCGCCAGCTGTTCTTCACCATCTGCCGCAGGCAGATTCTTCACCATGCCCAACGGGCATTCTTCACCACGGCGTCAGCCGTTCCTTCTCCCATATACCGCG